>Ga0187827_10003794_pt1 | contig 19133 bp, 17 predicted proteins | sample ETNtaG_39_FD_167969 | JGI IMG/M metagenome (GOLD analysis project Ga0187827, IMG submission 167969) | Marine microbial and viral communities from oxygen minimum zone, Eastern Pacific Ocean - ETNP2014_SV_150_PacBio MetaG (Illumina Assembly) | ecosystem: Environmental > Aquatic > Marine > Hypoxic... | reverse complement strand
TAAGAGATATGCTTTGAATACAAATATGCATGGTGAAGAGCGTGCTTATGTAATGACAGGTGAATATGAGAAAGTATTACCTATGGATATTTATCCGACTCACCTTCTTAAATCAATTATGATTGAGGATATCGAACTTATGGAGAATTTAGGAATTTATGAAGTGGCTCCTGAAGATTTTGCACTTTGCGAGTTTGTTTGTACATCTAAAATAGAAGTGCAATCAATTATCCGGCATGGATTGGATCTAATAAGAAAAGAAAATAGTTAAAATGAAATTATTTAAAAATATCTTAGCATCAGTAAAACCTCATTTTGAAAAAGGAGGTAAGCTTGAAAAAATGCACCCTGCTTATGATGCTTTTGAAACCTTTTTATTTGTTCCGGATCATACTACAAAGAAGGGCTCTCATATTAGAGATGCGGTCGATTTGAAAAGAACAATGATTACCGTCTTGATTGCATTGATGCCAGCACTTTTATTTGGTATGTGGAATGTTGGGCAATTACACTTTACTGCCATTGGAGAATCTTTTACTTTAATATCAGCTTTTACTCATGGCGCATTAAAAATGTTACCCCTTATTGCTATATCTTATGGGGTGGGTTTAAGTATTGAATTTACTTTTGCTATCTCCAGAGGACATTCGGTAAATGAAGGCTATCTGGTTACAGGAATGCTAATTCCTATGATTATGCCAATAGACATTCCTCTTTGGATGTTAGCAATATCAATAATCTTTGCAGTAATTATTGGAAAAGAAGTGTTTGGAGGTACAGGTATGAATATTTTAAATCCTGCGCTTACAGCCAGAGCTTTTTTATTTTTTGCTTATCCCACTTATATGTCTGGTGATAAAGTTTGGATAAATACAGATGGAGCAGATGTAGTTGATGGATTCTCAGGAGCAACTCCATTAGCTGACTTGGCAACTAATATTCCAGTAGACATGAGTATGATTGGAAGTTTCTTCCTTGGTAATATTCCAGGATCAATAGGAGAAACATCTACTTTTGCGATATTGATTGGAGCTTCTATTTTAATTTTTACTGGTATTGGTTCATGGAGAACAATACTATCAGTTTTTCTTGGAGGATATATTATGAGCTTATTATTCAATCTCTGGGGAGTTAATGAATTAATGTTATTACCTGCACATTTACATTTAATTTTAGGTGGTTTTGCTTTTGGAGCTGTATTTATGGCAACTGATCCAGTTACTGCTGCTCAAACTAACAAAGGAAAGTACATTGTAGGATTTTTAATTGGTGTTTTTGCAATTATAATACGGGTATTTAATCCAGCATATCCTGAAGGAATGATGATGGCTATTTTGTTGTTGAATATATTTGCACCTCTTATAGATCATTATGTAATTAGGACAAATATTAAAAGAAGACTTAAAAGAATAAAAACATAATATGGATGTAAATAAAAATACATATACGATTGTATTTGCTGCTATTATAGTAATTATTATTGCCGCTATTCTTTCAGTTACTTCTTTAAAGCTAGAACCACTACAAAACATTAATATAGCTTTAGAGAAGAAACAAAATATTCTCAAATCGATTGGAATAGAAGTAAGTAGAGACAAGGCTGAGGAGGATTACTATATCTATATCAAAGAAGAATTTGTGTTGAATCATTTAGGAGAGAAAAAAGAAGAACTTTCTGCTCTTGATGTAAATTTAGCTAAAGAAGTGAAGAAGAAAATAAATAATCAGAGTTTACCAGTATATATAGGTGAAAAAAATGGAGCAAAGAAATATATTATTCCACTTAGAGGTAAAGGGCTCTGGGGTCCTATTTGGGGCTTTATTGCTTTGAATGATGATCTTAATACGGTATTTGGCTCATCGTTTAATCATAAAAAGGAAACTCCTGGCCTAGGTGCAGAAATAAATAGAGATTTTTTTAGTAATCAATTTAAAAATAAACTAATTTACGAGAATGAACTTGTAAAATTTGAAGTAAAAAAGAATGGAAAAGGTGGTCCTTATGAGGTTGATGGTATATCTGGAGGTACTATTACTTCAAATGGAGTAACGGATATGATACAAGAAAGATTAGTGAGATATTTACCTTATTTTGATAGAATAAAATCATCAAATGAAGTAGATTCAGTTTTATTACAAATGGATTCTATATTAATAGAAAATAAAATAATCTTAAATTAACAGTATGAATAAAGAAGCCTTATTTTCTAAAAAAAATAGAAAGTTAATAAGTGACCCACTTAATGATAACAATCCTATTACTGTGCAAGTGTTAGGGATTTGTTCAGCTTTAGCAATTACAGTTCAGCTAAAACCTGCGATTGTTATGGCTTTATCTGTTTTGGCTGTACTTTCATTAGCTAATGTAATTATTTCTTTATTACGAAATTTAATTCCTTCAAGAATTAGAATTATTGTTCAATTAATAGTTATTGCAGCTTTAGTAATTTTGGTTGATGAAGTTCTTAAAGCCTATGTTTATGATGTCAGTAAAGAACTCTCAGTTTTTGTAGGCTTGATTATTACAAATTGTATTATTATGGGAAGGTTAGAGGCTTTTGGAATGGCAAATGGTCCTTGGAAATCGTTCTTAGACGGTTTGGGAAATGCATTTGGCTATGGGTGTATACTTATAGTGGTAGCATTTTTTAGAGAATTATTAGGATCAGGAACAGTATATGGATATCCTGTTATAGAAAAGCTTGGAATTTATAATTATGGTTATGAAAATAATGGAATGATGATTTTACCACCAATGGCACTTATAACAGTTGGTATTCTTATTTGGATTCAACGCATGAAAAACGAAAAATTAATAGAATCTAAATAGAGGAAGATATGGAAGAATTGGCAAATATTTTTATCAAATCAATTTTTATTGACAATATGGTTTTTGCTTACTTTTTAGGTATGTGTTCTTATTTAGCTGTATCTAAAACAGTAAAAACATCAATAGGTTTAGGTTTTGCAGTTATATTTGTCTTAGGAATCACTGTTCCTTTAAATTATTTAATCGAAAACTATTTACTTAAAGAGGGAGCACTATCTTGGTTAAGTGATGAGTTTATATCTATTGATCTAAGTTTTCTTTCCTTTATTATGTTTATTTCTGTAATTGCATCAATAGTACAATTAGTGGAGATGGTAATAGAAAAGTTCTCCCCTGCTTTGTACAATTCTCTTGGTATATTTTTACCACTTATAGCAGTAAATTGCGCTATATTAGGGGGTTCTCTTTTTATGCAAGAAAATGATTATTCCAACATAACAGAAGCTTCTGTGTATGGTGTTGGTTCAGGTATAGGTTGGTTCTTAGCAATTGTTGCATTAGGATCAATTAGAGAAAAGATCCGATATTCTAACGTTCCAGCCCCACTTAGGGGGTTGGGGATTACTTACATAATCACTGGTTTAATGGGCATTGCCTTTATGAGTTTTATGGGAATTAAACTATAACATTATAATGATATTACTCAGTATAGCAACGATAACAATAATAAGTAGCGTAGTGGTTTTCCTTATTGTACTTTTTACTCTTTTAAGTCTTCTATTATTTACTAAAGCAAAACTTTCTCCTTCAGGAAAAATAAAGATTAAAATAAATGAAGAGAAAATAATTGAAGTGGATGGCGGAGGGACCCTTTTATCTACATTAAGTGAATCCGGTATCTTTCTACCATCCGCTTGTGGTGGTGGTGGAACTTGTGTACAATGCACTTGTCAAGTGTCATCAGGTGGAGGAAGTATCTTGCCAACTGAAGAACCATATTTTTCTCGTAAAGAAATTGCAGAAAATTATCGTTTGGGTTGTCAAGTTAAGGTTAGAGAAAACATGGAAATTCATATTCCTGAAGAGATTTTTGGTATTAAAGAATGGGAAGCAGCAGTAGTATCTAATTATAATGTTGCTACATATATTAAAGAATTAATTATTGAAATACCAGAAGACATGCACTACAAAGCTGGCGGTTATCTTCAGATTAAGATTCCTAGATCTGAGATTAAATTTTCAGACATGGATATAAGTGCGCACCCACAAGATCATCCTGGAGAATCAGATAAATTTGATAAGGATTGGGAAGAGGGACCCTTTGCTATGCGCCATCTGGTAATGAAAAATGAGGAAGATGTAACGCGTGCTTATTCTATGGCTTCTTATCCAGCTGAGGGAAGAAAAATTATGTTAAATGTTAGAGTCGCTGCTCCTCCATTTGATAGAGACAAAAACACATGGGAAGAGATAAATCCAGGTATTGCATCTTCTTATATATTCGGATTAAAAGAAGGAGATAAAGTTACAATATCTGGTCCATATGGAGAGTTTTTTATTAATGACTCGGATGCAGAAATGCTCTATATTGGCGGAGGAGCTGGTATGGCCCCTATGCGTTCCCATCTATACGAACTTTTCAATACCTTAAAAACAGGGAGAAAAGTCTCTTTTTGGTATGGAGGAAGGACACGGAAGGAACTTTTTTATTTAGATCATTTTAGATCTTTAGAAGAATCCTTTCCTAACTTTAAATTTTATATAGCACTAGACAACCCTTTGAAAGAAGATAATTGGAAAGAAATGGAAGACGTAAATGATAATCAAGGAGAAGGTTTTGTAGGATATATACATGATGTTGTTATTAAACAATTCTTAAGTAAACATGAAGCTCCTGAAGATATTGAATTGTATTTTTGCGGGCCTCCACCAATGAATCAAGCTGTACTTAAAATGGCTGAGGATTGGGGAATACCTGATGAGAATGTGCGGTTTGATGATTTTGGGGTATAGCCATAATTAATCTGATTTATAAAAAAATCTAAAAGGATTTTTTCTTAATTTTACACAAATTAAAATCAAACAATTATGCGTCTGAAATGGATATATTTCTTTCTATTATTTCCATTATTTATTTTCTCTCAAAGTAGCTGGAATATGAATCTTTTAGGTTCCTTAACTTATCCAAATACAAATTGCAGCGATATTTGGGGCTGGGAAGATGGTATGGGTAATGAATATGCTTTGGTAGGTCTCAAAAACGGATTTTCTTGTGTAGATGTAACAAATCCTACTTCTCCAATTGAAGAGTTTTTTATTTCTGATATAAACTCTACCTGGAGAGATATTAAAACTTGGGGGAATTATGCTTATATAACAACAGAAGCGAATGCTGGGTTACTTATAGTTGATTTAACTGATTTAACAGGAAATACATATTGGCATATAACCCAATTTAACAATTCTACAACTAGTACAAGTATTAATTTTACTTCTGCACATAATATATACATTGATGAAAATGGAATTGCTTATATTTTTGGTGCAAGAAATAATGGATCTTATGTAGCTAATGGTGGAGCTGTTTTTTTAGATGTAAATGCTAATGCCACTAGTCCCGAATATTTAGGAGAATGGACCGGCCAATATATTCATGATGGAATGACAAGAGGAGACACCATGTATGCTGGTTGTGTTTATGCAGGCAAACTTTTTGTAGTAGATGTGAGTAATAAAAGTAATCCTCAAACCTTAGGACAACATACTACTCCAAATAATTTTACACATAATGCTTGGGTTTCAAATGACGGGAATTATGTTTTTACTACTGATGAACAGTCAGATGCTTATTTGGCTGCATATGATATTTCGAATATAAACAACATACAGGAAGTAGACAGAATACAATCAAATCCGGGTTCAAACTCTATTCCTCACAATACTCATGTGGATGGAAATTTTCTAATAACCTCATATTATAGAGATGGAACCATTGTTCATGATATTACTTATCCTAACCATATGGTACAGGTAGCATACTATGATTCTTATGCTGATAGTGGAAACGGATTTAATGGTTGTTGGGGTACTTATCCTTTCCTTTCCTCTGGAAATATTATTTCTTCTGATAGAGATAGTTATAATGGAAAAGGGATTTTAAATATCTATGGTAGAGCCTTTCAGCAAGCTTGTCACTTGATGGGGACTGTAAAGGATGCAATAAATGGGAATAATTTAGCTTCTGCTAATATTTCAATACTCAGTATCTCTACAACTACGAGTACTAATATTATAGGAGATTATCAAACTGCAGTTGTTGATTCAGGGACTTATCAGGTAGTATTCTCAAAAAATGGATATATTCCAGATACTTTATCCATTTTATTAGATAATGGGATTATGACTATTTTAAATGCTCAACTTTATCCCATTGGATCTGGTTGTACAGACCCTCTTTCTTGTAATTATGACTCTTTAGCAACAATAAATGATAGCTCTTGTATTTATCCTATTATATGGCAACAGGCATTTTCAATATGTGATGGAGATAGTGTTATTGTAGGTAATAGTGTTTATGATACTACAGGAAACTATTCAGATACATTAAATGCAGCAAATGGATGTGATAGTATTTTATATACTAACATTAGCATAATACCACCTATTATATGGCAACAGGCATTTTCAATATGTGATGGAGATAGTGTTGTTGTAGGTAATAGTGTTTATGATACTACAGGAAACTATTCAGATACATTAAATGCAGCAAATGGATGCGATAGTATTTTATATACTAACATTAGTATAATACCATCTATTATATGGCAACAGGCATTTTCAATATGTGATGGAGATAGTATTGTAGTAGGAAGCAGTATTTATGATACCTCAGGATATTATACAGATACATTAAATGCAGTAAATGGATGTGATACTATTATATATACTAATATATATTTAGTTTATCAACATACATCATCATATGATACATTATCTGTTACTGCCAGTATCGTATGGAATGGAGATACTTTAACTGTATCTGGTAACTATGCCGTTACATTAACTAATTCGGTAGGTTGTGATAGTATTGCTAATCTTAACCTAACAATTAGCCCTACTGGGATATTGAATGTTAAAGATACCAAAAAAACTTTACTTAGAGTTACAGATATATTAGGTAGAGAAATACCGTACAAAAAGAGAACACCCCTGTTTTACATTTATGATGATGGCACTGTAGTAAAGAAAATAATTATTGAATAAAATATTTCTTCTTACCTAATTTCTGCCCCAAACTCCTTACTAAAAGATTTTATTAATTTATCCACGACCTTGTCTACATGCTTATCGGTAAGGGTTTTTGTTTGATCAGCCATAGTAAATGATAAAGCATAAGACTTCTTCCCTTCAGGAAGTTTGTCCCCCTCATACACATCAAACAAGTTAACTGATTTTAGGATTTTGCTATCAGTGGCAGTTGCAATCTTCTTCAAATCATTAAAGGAAATCGATTTGTCAATAAGTAAAGAAAGATCTCTTCTAACTTCCGGGAATTTAGAGACTTCCTTGTATTTAATATTTGTATATCCTATAAGTTCAAGTACTAAATCCCAATTAAAATCAGCAGAATAGATATCTGATTTTACATCAAATGCTTTGCATAAATTCTTGTTAAGTTTACCAAAGCAAACTAATCTTCTATTTTTAGATTTATACATTAAGCCATTAGAAAAACCATCTGTTGAAATAGATTCAGATTTTAATTTTACAATTCCTAATCTGTTAAGGATGTGTTCAACCTTCTCTTTAATGAAATAAAAATCAACCTTATCGTTTGAACTATTCCAATTCTCATCATTTATTCTTCCGCTTACTAGTAATTGCAAGTGCTTATTCTCCATATTCCCTTCATCCATTTTATGATATGTTTTCCCAAATTCATAAAACTTAATATCGGTATTCTTTCTATTTTGATTGTAAGCAATATTTTCTAATCCGCTAAACTTTAAGGATTGGCGCATTACATTTAAATCTTGTGATAATGGATTTAACAACCCAACATTTTGAGACTCATCTAATTCTGAAATAAGAGTTGTGTATTTTCCTTTTGTTAAAGAATTATTCATGGTTTCATAGAATCCATTGCTAGATAATAAATCAGAAATAGCATTACAGATCTCCTCAGGGTTAACTCTGTCAGAATAAGAAATAGTAGTATTTAATCTTGAAGAGATTTCTACTGTGTTAAATCCATAAATCCTTAAAACCTCCTCAATTACATCAACCTCTCTTTGTACATCGGCACGAAAAGGTGGAACAAGTAAACTCAAACCATCATCATTAGCATCTGTGATTTCAATCTCCAAGTCTTTAAGTATACTTTTTACCACTCCCCTATCAAGAACCTCACCAATAAGGTTATCCATTTTTTCATAAGTAAGCTCAACTGCAAAATGTTCTATCTTGTTAGGGTATACATCTGTGATTTCTGAAGAAATTTCTCCACCACAGATCTCAGTAATTAAAAGAGCAGCACGTTTAAGTGCATAAATTGTCATATTGGGGTCGCAACCTCTCTCAAACCGAAAAGACGCATCAGTACTTAGTGTATGGTTTTTAGCAGTTTTACGTACATTTACAGGATCAAAGTAAGCAGACTCGATAAAAACATCAGTTGTAGTAGTAGAAACGCCAGAATCAATACCTCCAAATACACCGGCAATACACATTGGTTTTCTAGTACTATTTATCATCAAATCAGTTGATAAAAGTTCTCTCTCTAATTTATCCAAGGTAGTAAACTTGGTTTTATTCTTTACAGTAGAAACAATAATCTTATTTCCATCAATATTAGCAATATCAAAAGCATGTAATGGTTGCCCTGTTTCATAGAGTACATAATTGGTTATATCTACTACATTATTAATAGGTGTATGACCAATAGCTTCTAATTTACTTTGTAACCATTTTGGTGAATCAGCTATCTTAATATCACTAATACTTACCCCAGAATATCTTGGGCACAACTTAGTATCCTTCACTTCAACAGAAATAGTTTTGTTAGTATTTGTTACTTTAAAGGAATCAACTGATGGTATGCACATCTCTATTTTACTTCCATTCTGATTTAATGTCGTCATCAAATCACGAGCTACACCAATATGTCCCATAGCATCAGAACGATTAGGGGTAAGCCCTATATCAAAAATTGTATCCGATTCCAATTTAAAATATTCATTAGCAGGTGTCCCTACTTGTGCAGCAGCATCTAAAACCATAATGCCATCAGTATCTTCTCCAAGACCTAATTCATCTTCTCCACAAATCATACCTACTGAATCTTCTCCTCTTATTTTCCCTTTTTTAATCTTAAATTTATTATCGCCATCATAAAGCCAAGTACCTACAGTAGCTACCGGAACTTTTTGCCCAACATTAACATTAGGTGCTCCACATACTATTTGCAATGGCTCATCTTCTCCAATATTAACAGTAGTAAGGCTAAGTCTATCAGCATTTGGGTGTTGTACTTTAGTAAGCACCTCACCAATTACCAGACCTTTAAGCCCTCCTTTAACACTTTCTATTTTCTCTAAGCCTTCAACCTCAAGTCCAGTATTTGTTAACAAAGTAGCAACCTCCACAGCAGGTAGATTGATGTTTAAATAATCTTTAAGCCAGTTGTATGATATTTTCATTTGGTAAATCTAATGCACACAAAAATAGGAATTTGAATCAAACAAAATATAGTTAATCTAAAACTTTCTTAACTTCTCAGAGTTAAACATAAAGGGGAGTAAATCTTCTACTGAATCTGCAATAAGAATATCATCATTATGAGAATGTAAAAGTATACGAATATTTTTTCCTTGTTTCTGCTGATACTCAGCCATTACTTGCCTACAAGAACCACAAGGACTTACAACATCTTTAATCTCAAAAGTTTTTAATTTTGCACTTATTGCAATAGTTTTTATGCCAACCTCAGGATATTTTGATCCGGCATAAAAAAGTGCAACTCTTTCAGCACAAAGTCCAGCTGGATAAGCAACATTCTCCTGATTATTCCCACTTATAATTTTAGCATTCTCTAAAAGTACAGAAGCACCTACCAAAAAACCAGAATAAGGAGCGTAAGCAGTTGAGAAAGCATCCTTTGCTTTCTCAATCAATTCTTGATCAATTTTAGAAAGCTCATTAAGTTTAGCTCTATTGAAACGTAAGATAATTTCTTCTTCTTTCATTGATCAAAAATCATAAGATAATTTTCCTTCAAAAATATATAAAGTTTCTGGATTATTTACATAATATTCTTGTTGAATTCTATATGCAATTTCCGCATCTAAATCTTTTGTAATAGGATGAGAAACACCGAAAGTATATCGCAATTTATCTACTAGTACACTTTCAATATTTAGGAAATATTCTATTGCAAATGATGGTTCTAATTTTGTTTTTCTAATGTTGTATGCTATTATAGATTTTTGTCTTAAATGAGAGGAATATCCTTTAAAGTTTCCTTGGGTTTGCCATCTTGCTCTTAGATCAAGTAAGAATCTTTTCTTGAATTTATCTTTGTAATAAACATCTAAGTAGAACCTATTTTTTTGAGCTAATATAAATCTCTTATTCCAATCATTCGAGAAGCGATAACCCACAGCAAAACTAAAATTTCTATTGTATTTTCTTTTAATTTTTATATCAGTAAAAAGTTTGGATCTTACAGAAGAATTCTCTCTAGAGCGAACTCCTTGTTTTACTATCAAATCTGTTTTTTTAATTAACTTTTTTGAAGCAGAAACAGATGTCCATGTTTGGAAATCATTTTCTTGAGCTATAGAAAAGAAAGGTAAAAATAAAAATAGAAATATTTTAATTAGAGTCGTCCTCATAATAGAAAATACGAATGTTAGCTATATCTCGCAAAAAATCGATTCTTCTTATTTCATATCTGATGATATCAATACCTGTCCTTTCTTTTAAATCTGCAAGAAGTTCCGTTTCATTCTCTGGTTTTATAAGTTCAATTTTTTCGTAAATGATATTCTTACGCGTTTCGTGTTTCAGAAGCCAAAGACGCTCCATACCGAATGTAACAAATACAATCAGTAGATTAGCAAAAACTAGTTCAGCATAACTAATCTTTTTATTAGCTAAAGCATTCACAACCGATATTCCAATTACTAAAAATAAATAGGTCATCTCCTTAATAGGAATAGGATCTGTTCGGTAACGAATAATCCCAAATATAGCGAACAGACCTAAGGCAAATCCGAGTTGAAGCTTAACATTGTCTAGTAAGAAACAAAGCAAGAATACTGTTAAGCTTATTAGTAGGTAAGTAAAAAGGTAGTCCTTATTTTTTGTAATAGGATAATAAATATATCTTACAATTAAAAGTACAACTGCTAAATTAAAGACACCCTTAATTATTAGTCTCAAAAAATCTTCCGCATCCCAAACTGGGGTTCCTAAAAATTCTAAACCATCAAGTAAGATTAGTAATAATTCCATTATGCTTGTTTTAATTTATTAATAAAAAGTTGTTTTTTCTTAAATCGGTTTTGTTTGATATTTGGATTTAATTGCATGGTTGAAATACAATACTTACTCAAACGCATTGGCAAGATACTCATTTCTTTTGCAATACGAATAAAATCAGAAGAACGACTCATTCTTTCTTGCTTAACTTCTGCAATTACTATTTCTTTTATATCTCCTTTCTCTTTTTTATTTTCAAAAGAAAGATTTATATCAATGGTAAGGCGTTCTTTTTTAGTTTTATGCACAAAAGTAATTCTGCTAAAACGAATCCATTGTTTGGCACTAACTTCTAGTTTTTTTCCTATTATTTTTTTAATATATTCTTTTTGTTCAGGAGAAAGCTTTTCAGAGATTGTAGCAACCTTTATCCTTTTTTTAATGGTTTTACCTTTATTGTTTTTGAGTTTTACTTCTAAAAAAGTAAGTTCGCTACTTACATATTCTCTAAAACGAATCTTATTTCTGTTCACCCTGCTATTATGATGATCGATATAGAATTTCCTGTCTTCTGTATCAAAATAAAGAGATTTATATGTTTGAATTCTTTCACCATTTACTTCTAATACTTTATAGAATACTTGCATCTTTTCTAAAAGTTCTTCCAAATTATTCACTCTAAAAGCAAATTTAGTATCGGTCCTATTCATTAGTTTTACCTCATCCATTTCAGATAATGAGATAGGAGTAAAACTAGAAATAATGTTAAGTAAATTCACTTATTTTTGAATTACAAAATCAGATAAAGTATTAGTACTGTTGTTATTAATAATCGAAACATGTTTGAATATAGGATAATCATAAGTAATTTCATTAATCACTGTACTATCAACATGAGTGAAAATAGTATAATCTCCTTTTCTTAAGTATTCAAAGTGATAACGACCTTCCCAATCAGTTTCAAATTTATCATCATAAATACTTTCTTCATCATCTGAATAAATAATATACACATCTTTACCCGCTTTAGGGTAATAATGAGTATCATTGACTGATGTTTGTGTATTGTATGAAGTTGTAAAGTGAATAACACGACCATCAATAATAGAGGTGCCACCCTCACCAGCCTCTTTCTCGCAAGCTAGGAATCCAACTAAAATTACACAAATTACTATATATCTTTTCATAATTATTGTTTTATAATTTTAACTACATTACTGTTTGATTTCACAAAATACACCCCTGTTTCCCAATTAGAAACATCAACAGAAAAAGTGCCACTCACACTTTGAGAAAAAACTTCTTGCCCCACTAAATTATAAATTCTCAATTCATTTTTCGCTCCCAAAATATAAATTCTGCTATGAGAAGGGTTAGGGAAAACGCGTAATCTATTTCTCTTACCCTCATAATCAGGAGATGAAGAAATGATTTGGTTATTTGCATTATATGTTTCTCTTTGATGCGTAAAAATACCATTACCATTTGGAATTCTTGCATAAGCCACATCAGTTTGCATATTCACATAATGAACTGCATCAATAACAACTCCAGTTGGATCTGTTAAATACACTTCTTCTTGGTCTGCTGAGAGGCGATAAGTTGTATGTAATCCGGCTTGAGTACCTCCAGCAGTATCACACCAAATGATTAAATAGTCATTAGGTTGAATTGTTGTGTTTGGAAAAGTCCATTTATTCAGTGTATACTCATCATCTGAAAGATGAAATCCTGATAAGTTTACAGCAGCCGATCCTCCATTGTATAATTCAACCCAATCGTCAAATTCACCATCCTGATCTGCAACTTCAGAGAAATTAGCAGCCATAATCTCATTAATAACTAAGCTACTAACAACTGCTAATTGATGAAATTCTTTTTCTGCTCTTTCAGGGGAGAAAATTCCTGCATCATTATTCTCAGCATAAATATAGTATTGCACATCTCTTGCGTCTACATCAATTGTAGTGCTATATAAACCAGTTCCATTATCAACCATAGCGGTTTTTGTAAATGCATCATGAAACTTGTAACGATAGCCTAAAAATACATCTGTTGCATTTGTAATCTGGGCAGAGATGGTTACGTTAGTATGAGGTGTTGGATTAGATGGAGTTGAGGCAATATTGCTAATTGTAGGCGGAGTTGCTGTAAACTCTGGAAGAGATTGAATAAATGAAATTCTTGACCCCATTAATTCTGTAATTCCTACAATACTATTTTGTGTGCCTACGGAAGAATTTATATTAGATATGAACTCAGTATGCGTATAAAAACCATTTGGATCAGCATTAACAGAAGAATCAATTATAGTTTGTAATTGTAAAGCCCTTGTACTATAATTATTATTAGCAAATTGTTCGTTTAATATTGTTCGCATATGTGCAATATACATTCTTCTATACTGATCAGATGAAAACATCTGAGTACACATCTTATTTTGATTATTGGTACTTCCGTGAAATATATCCAGCTCTTGCAAATCTTGTGTAGTAACAGGTTGTGGTAACCCATTCTTAAAAGTTCCAAAAGCCATATTCATATCCCAAAGAACAGGAGAAAACCTACCATTATTATCTTTAAATAAATACAAATTATGTGGGATAGAATTAATAGGGCCATCAAGACAGACTGTAAGGTTTTCAAAAGCAATCATCCATAAGGTTCTGTCTATATCCATTACATTCTCAATCTCACTAAAGTAATTGTTTAATGTATCCAAAAAATCAGATAATTTAGTCCAATCATTAGTAGATTGCATTTCATAAGCTCTTTGATAACAATTTGTATCTGAATAATAATTTAATATCCCTAAAGTTCCGAAACACCCAGGTATTGAAATACCTGTATTTTCAACTTTAAAAAATGGCCCTCTTCTTTCATAAAAATGTTCATTTGTAAAATCATCATCAACCGATTGAACACAGGTATAAAGCCCATTCCAAATACTATTAATAAATACATTGGCATAAGTAGCTTTTGAAGCAGGCATGTATTCTCTTGCCATTTCGTAAGTCATTACCTCTCTAACAAAAGATGGATCTCGGAATCCATTCGAGAGCTTCAGTGCATTATAACCATCAATAGATTGTCCATTATGTACATAATCCAATCTGATATTTAGAGGATTTTTTGCATTATTAATATTATAAGAACTATTACCTTTATATCTGACCCCTACATCTTGGTCTACTTCACCATCAATAATAACTGAATCGGCTATGAGCCTTTGGCCAATATCATTCGCATAATACACATCTAAAGTGTCATCCCAATTTGGCTCTGAAAAGAATATCTCAATTTTACGAATTCCAATATCAAATACATTTTGACTAAAAGAGAAAAAGGAAATTAATATAAGAAATAAGAAAATATATATTTTTTTCATTTGTATGTAAAGTTCATTATAATTTTCAAGAAATTAGAGCAAAAATAAACAAAAGGTTTAATTTCAAAATAAAACAATTTTTAATCTTAGCTGTTCAAGTAAATTGTTTTTGCCTCTTCCCAGTATTTATCCATTTCTTCTAAATTCATTTCTGTTAGATCTTTGCCGTTTTCCTTAATTAGATTTTCCATAATCTGAAATCTTTTTAAAAATCGTTTATTGGTTTTTTCTAGTGCATCTTCAGGATTTATTTCTATAAATCGCGCATAATTTGTAAGTGCAAAGAGTACGTCTCCAAATTCTGATTCTATCCTATCGGAATCTTTATTATTTACTTCAACTTTAAGTTCTTCTATTTCTTCTAACACTTTCTTCCAAACTTGCGACTGATTATCCCAATCAAAACCAACACCTCTAGCTTTTTCTTGCAAACGAATAGACTTAACCATAGCTGGCAAAGAATTTGGAACACCCTCAAGTACAGATTTTTTACCTTCTTTTAGTTTTAATTTTTCCCAATTTGCTTTTACTTCATTTTCATCCTTAACCTTTACATCTCCATAAATATGTGGATGTCTGTAAATTAATTTATCGCAAACCTCATTTATTACATCCAAAATATCAAAAGCATTTGTTTCAGAAGCAATTTGGGAATAGAAAACAATATGTAAAAGCAAATCGCCAAGTTCTTTTTTAATATCATCCATATTCTTATCTAATATAGCCTCTGATAATTCATACATTTCTTCTATAGTCAGGTAGCGTAAACTATCCATAGTTTGTTTTTTATCCCAAGGGCATCGCTTTCTTAACTTATCCATAATTATAAGTAATCGTTCAAACGCTTCTTTCTTTGTTTTCATTCTTGAAAATTAAATTTAATGCAAACATAACATTTAATGATTTTTTATTAAGTTTGTAATCTATTAATAAAATAAATTTAGCTATGAAAAGAATATCTATCCTAGCAATTTTAGTATTTTTTACAAATATTTTAGTTGCACAGAACTTTGTAAGCACTACCCCTGAGAATAAAAATGTTGTGCTTGAAGAATTTACAGGAATCCACTGTGGATATTGTCCAGATGGACACCGTTTAGGACAACTATTCCATGATCAAAATCCTGGAAATGTTGTGCTTATTAATATTCATTCAGGTTCATTTGCTGTCCCAAGTGCTGGAGAACCTGATTTTAGAACACCTTTTGGTTCCGCAATTGATGGACAGGCTAGTGTTTCAGGATATCCTGCAGGAACAATAAATAGACATCTTTTTCCAGGAATGGGACAATCTGGTGGTACAGCTATGAGTAGAGGAGATTGGGCTTCTGCTGGTACGCAAATCCTTGCTCAACCTTCCTGTGTAAATGTTGCAGCAGAGGCATCCTTAAATATTAGTACAAGAGAATTAACTGTAGATGTAGAAGCTTATTATACAGATAATAGTACTAATGCAACTAACAAAATAAATGTGGTGTTATTACAAAACAATGTTGAAGGACCTCAATCTGGCGCATCAGGTAATCCTACTGCTATCTTACCAAACGGAAATTATAATCATCAACATATGCTTCGTCATTTACTTACAGGGCAATGGGGAGATGATATTGTTGCTACTACAACAGGATCCTTATATCAGAATACTTTTTCCTATATCATTCCTTCTGATTTGAATGGAGTAGCATACGATTTATTTAATTTAGAGGTAGCTGTTTTTGTCTCTGAAGGACAGCAGGAAATCATAAGTGGTAATATGGGGAATATGACTCATATAGTACCACCAGGGGTTAATTTAATTGATTTAGGTGCAACTACTAATATGGCTATGCCAACCTCATTATGTGATAATAATGTTACTCCTGAAATTACAGTAACAAACAATAGTACAATGGCTGTAGACACTTTTGAAGTAAGCTATACACTTAATACAGGGTTTCCTACGAAAATTCCAGTATATACTCCATTAGCAGTTGGAGCATCAACAACTATTCAATTCCCTACTATTACAGTGCCATCTGGTGAGAATAATATATCCTATAGTGCTGCAACAATGGCAGGAACATCATTTATTGATAATGCCCCTAATAATAATCTAGCAAGTTCTGGAAGTTTTAATACCATTTCTCCTACAGCATTTGCAACTTCTCATTTTGAAGGGTTTGAAGGTTATGCTAACATGACTCCAGCGCCAAATAATGGGTTACTACTAAATCCTTCGGGATATAGAGTATTTATTATTGATGCAACATGGCCAGGACCTGGTTCGGGAGGTTACGGTAATAGTCATAACTCTTTTAGATGGCAGTTTACTCAAATGTCTGGTGGACAGTTTGCTGATTTAGTTTTTGCTAAACTTGATTTTTCTAATTCTACTGGAAATGGAATGACTTATTCTTACGCACATGCTTTAGCTTCTGGTTGGGAGAATGATAGATTACAAGTTTTAGTTTCTACCGATTGTGGTGCTACATGGAATCTTGAATCTCAACTTATAGGTACTTCCTTAGCTACTACAAACCCTGTACCTATTGCAACAAACTTTTATCCAACATCTAATGATTGGGCAACTGACACTATAGATTTAAGTGCTTATGATGGGAATGCAGATGTAATGATTTCATTCAAAGGAGTTTGTGCCGGAGGAAATAATTTGTATATTGATGATATAGATATCGGATCTGGTATTATAGCTGCACCATCCTGGGATTGTGATGGTCAAGGTAATTGTTCTGATCCAGGTACTGGACAAGGTCAATATAGTACCTTAAATGCATGTCAACAAGCATGTGTTGCAAGTGGTATAACAGAAACTATATCTGAAGGAGACTTTCTTCTGTTCCCAAACCCAATAACCAATAAAGGAACTTTACAATTAAATATTGAGGAAACTATAAGTTTAGAGATTGGTATCTTTGATGTATTGGGTAAAGAAATACAGCACATTGATGATGCTAAATTTACAGAAGGAATACATAACATTACTTTTGATACTTCTAAGTTAGAAGATGGTACTTACTTTCTAAAATATGAATCAGTTGATAAGGTGAAGAATGTAAAATTTGTTATTTCTCACTAAATTTATTTTCTTAAAATGTAATAGGGCTACTTTTTGTAGCCCTTTTTTTATGTAGCTTTGCAATTATGAAAATATTTTTAATAACAATAGGAATGATTACACTGGCTTTTTCTGGGATTGCCATCAAGATATTAATTAAGAGAAATGGAAAATTTGTTGGAACTTGTGCAAGCCAAAACCCACATTTAAATAAAGAAGGGGAACCTTGTGGATATTGTGGAAGATCAGTAGATGAAAAGTGTAAAAATGACGTTTAATTCAGAATTCTTTTCTTAAAATTAGGACTAATGAATGTTTTCCAACTTCCATCTTTTGCTGTATAAACCAAATATATTTCTATCTCAGGTTTTTTAGTAACAAACTGTTTTGTTTTTTTAACTCCCATCACCATAAAAGAAGTAGCATATGCATCAGCTAACATGCAATTATCATGAATTACTGTTACACTTAACAATCTATTTTGTGTAGGAAATGCAGTGAATGGATTAATAGTGTGTGAATATTTTATGCCTTCTTTCTTAAAAAACTTTCTGTAATTACCGGATGTTGCGAGTGCTTTATTCTCTAGATCTACAATAAACTGAAAACGCTCATTTACATTAATATCTTCTGATGGTTTATCTACTCCAACTCTCCAAACTTTTCTATCCGCATTTCTCCCTTTTGCCAAAATCTCACCACCAACTTCAACTAGATAATTTTCAATCGCTTTACTTTCTAAAAATGAAGCAATTACATCAACTGTAAAACCTTGAGCTATTGAATTAAAATCTAGGCTCATCCCTTTTGGTAAAATTAGCGAATCTTCTATTAAAGTAATTTTATTAAATCCAACATGCATAAGAAGCCTTTTAAATTTTATTGAATCAATCACTATCCCTTCATTCCATTCATTTTTATAGAAACCCCAAGCATTCACAAGTGGTTTGACAGAGCAATCAAAATTACCCTCGGTTTCCTGATATACTTTTTTTGCAGAATTGAAAACATAATTAAAAAGAGAATCTGTTTTAAAACTCTCACCACTATTCAATTTTGAGATTAATGAATAATTCTTATAAATTGAAAGAGAGCTATCAATTTCTAGTAAAATACTATCAATCTGTGATTTATAGTTTTTTCCGTTTGCTGACATATATTTTATGTGATAATAACTCCCTTGAGCTTCTCCAGAATTTGTTACTAAAATAGTATTAGAAGAAGAGCATGCAAACAAAAAAGCAATAAATAAACATGGAATCTTTCTCATTTAGCAAAGATAGTATTTACACAAACAATGTTAGATGTAAGAGATATAATAATATTACATTACAAGAAATTATTACTTCCAAATTTCTTTAAAGGCTAAACCTAAGGTTTCTGTAATATCAGAAGCAATTAAGGACTCCTCACTTTGATTTTTTAGTGCTAAATCCCCA
>Ga0187827_10003790_pt1 | contig 19139 bp, 16 predicted proteins | sample ETNtaG_39_FD_167969 | JGI IMG/M metagenome (GOLD analysis project Ga0187827, IMG submission 167969) | Marine microbial and viral communities from oxygen minimum zone, Eastern Pacific Ocean - ETNP2014_SV_150_PacBio MetaG (Illumina Assembly) | ecosystem: Environmental > Aquatic > Marine > Hypoxic... | reverse complement strand
GCGCAGCAGCCGGAGAACAACATGACGCGCGTGGCGCTGCAGGCGCTAGCCGCGGTGATGGGCGGCACGCAGAGTCTGCACACCAACGCGATGGATGAAGCGCTGGCGTTGCCCACGGCTGCGACGGCACAGGCCGCGCTGCGCGCGCAGCAGATTATCGCGCACGAAACTGGGGTCTGTGATACGGTGGACCCGCTGGCGGGAAGCTTCGCAATGGAAGCGCTGACGGACGAAATCGAAACGCGCGCGCAACGCTACATTGCGCGCATCGATGAGTTGGGTGGGGCGCTAGCGGCCATCGAGAGCGGCTACACGCAGCGCGAGATTCAGGATGCCGCCTATGCATACCAGCGCGCCTTAGAGCAGAACGAGCAGACCGTGGTGGGCTTGAATGCTTTTGTGGCTGACGAGCCGACCGAAATCAAACGCCTGACGGTGGCTGCCACCGTTGAGACGCGCCAGCGCGAGCGCGTGGCTGCGCTGCGCGTGCGGCGTGACAATGAACGCGTGAGTGCGCTGCGCGAGGGTCTGGCGGCGGCCGCGCGCGGCGCGGGCAACCTGATGCCGCTATTCATCGAGTGTGTGGAGAATAATGTGACCGTGGGCGAAATCTGTCACACCCTGCGCGAGGTGTGGGGCGAATATCGACCAGCCAGTATTTGATTGCGTATTTGATTGCTATGATAAAAAATATCAACCACATCGCTATCATTGTCGCGGATATCGACGCAGCCTTGGAATTCTGGCGCGATACGCTCGGGCTGGAAATGTCGCGCGTGGAAGAGGTGCGCACGCAACAGGCCGAAGTCGCATTTTTGCGGGTGGGGAAGAGCGAGATCGAACTGATGCGGCCGACTAGCGAGGACAGCGGAGCGGCACACTTCCTCGCCAAACGAGGCGTGGGGATGCACCACATTGCCCTCGAAGTGGACGACCTGGAAGCGATGCTGGAGCAGCTCAAAGACCGGGGCGTGCGGCTGATCAACGAGACCCCGGTGGCAGCTGCCGGGGGGCGACGGGCTGCCTTTATCCACCCGGAGAGCGCCAGCGGTATGCTGGTTGAGCTATACGAATCTATTTCTAAATAGCGCGCGCAGTTTGTGGTGGTGATGGGCTGTTTAGCGGGTCAGAAATATGATTGAAATTACACCAAGACCAAGCCCAAGCAGTTTTGTCGCAGTAACCGGCTCACGAAAGACAATAATTGAAAGTGGGACAGACACAATTACTCCCAACGACACAATCGGGAAAACGACACTTCCCTGACCGCCCAAACGAAAGGTTAGCAGCATTGTATAGAAGCCTATGCCTGCAATGGTGCCTCCTATGGAACCGAGTGCGATCATTTTGGCGGATAACTCAAATGGATGCCCCTGCACTAGATGGATGACGGCCCCGACAAAACCAAGGCAGAGAGATGTAACAATCATGAAGCTGGGGACGTAGACTTGATTTGCACCTGCAACTTTCGAGAAAAACGCGTTGATGCCGAACGTGACAAGAGTTACAAGCGCCAGAAGCATAGGTGTGTTCATGTTGTCTCCAACCCTAAACGTGAATGCGTGAATGTCTGGTTAATAGCACTTACTTAACATAAATAACAAGCCGCGCTGTTGCGCAAACATTGACATGACCCTGACCCACACGCTGAGGCAGCAGCGCTGAGCTGAGACAGATTCTATCAGACTTGCTGCCTGCAGCGTAGGTCTTTATTGTTGCTTGGAAAACAGAGGTGACATATGAGTACCAGAGCAGTATTGTACGCCAGAGTATCCGGTGACGACCATGATGAAGCATTGAAGTTGGATGCTCAGATTGGCATGTGTCGGGAGTACGCCGGGAAGCAGGGCTACACCATCCTGCACGAATTCCAAGAGGATAAGTATTCGTCGGGGGCAGACCTTGACCTGCCCCACTTGAACGAAGTACTGGAATTGGCTAGGGGTGGTGGGTTCGATGTGTTGGCATGCATGGGGCCGGAAGAATCACAGGGTGCGTGAACTTCCGGGAGATCACGATTTCCTACTAGGCGGCGTTTCATACTGCTCTGCGTGTGGCAAGCGTATGCAACTGAATAGTTACAGATACCGAGAAACACGGTTTTACTACTACAAGCACCTGCAGAAACCCCTCGCCGACAACGGCCGTTGCTGTGCTGGGTAAGGCTATTACCGTGCCGAGGATGCAGAGAACGTACTGTGGGGCTACGCGGGTGAGATTATCTCCGACCCCTCTATCTTGGCCGATGCCTTTAAGGAATATGGCGAGAGGTTGAAGTCTGCTAATAGCCCGACCCGCGCCGAGCAAAAAACAGCGAAGAAGCGGGCAGCCAATGCCGAGCGCAAGTTGGCACGGCTGTTCGACCTGTATCTGGATGAAGGAATCAGCAAGTCACAATATGCCGCCCGGAAGAAGGCGCTGGACATTCTGTTGGAGCAGCATTCGGAAGATGTAGCCGTACTATCTCAAGAAATGAAACAATTTACGAAACCGGAGGAACACATGGAGTCGATAACGATGTTTGCAGAAGTCGCAGCCACAGGAATGGGAAAAGATGTAGGAATCGACCACAGGCGTGAAGTTGTGAGGCGATTAGGGCTGCGGGCAGACTTCGCGAGGCAAAGCCACGAAAAGTACCTGGATGCGGTATTTTGTTTTGCTGAAAATGCTAGAGTTAATCAGCATATGACTTCTAGGTGCATGACCAGTGAGTGCTGAAAAGAAAAGGTCTTGGTCAATAGTACCGTAAAACTTCGGTTTTGGGACCCTGTCCTAATTCAATGCCCCCAGTGAAGGGCAATTCAACACCGGTTATAAAACTGGCGTCCTCGCTTGCCAGAAAGTGACAGGTTTGAGCCACCTCTTCAATACTCCCACTCCTTCCCAACCACTGCCAAGTTTCAATAAAATCGTGATACCCCTGTGGATCATCTAAACTGGCCTCAAAAGCTAGCCGAGGACCAGTAAGAATATTTCCGGGCGCCACAGCGTTTACTCTTACCCCGTATGGCGCTTCATCAATAGCCAAGGCTTTTGTCAATGCTGAGATACCACCTTTAGCAGCACCATAAACAGAATTGCGATCCTGCCCCATTATTGCTACTATACTGCTCATATTGACTACACTCCCTCTCGTTTCTCGCAAATACGGCACCGCCAATTTGCACAAGAAAATGTAGCTACTTAGATTTATGTTGATGGCCGAACATATCTCTTCGGCGGAATAGTCTTCAATTTTTTTCCGAGGAGGAAATTGGACAGCATTGTTGATCAGGCAATCCAGACGCCCATAGTCATTAATCATTTGGTTAAACACGGCTTGCAGTTCATCAAAATCTCCTACATCACAGCGAAAAAATTTACAGGCTCCCAGAGTATTCGCATCGAGCTCAGCGGCCAATTGATGTCCAGCTCGATCGTCTATATCTAACACCACAACATTCCATCCTTCTTCGACAAACAGTCTTGCACAACCTGAACCAATACCTTTGGCTCCACCTGTAACAAGCATTACTCGACCAACCAAATCGTTCTTGACTTTCTTCTGTTGTTTCGACACAAGGATCCTCCTCCTCACTTGTTAGCGAAAAGATTCACTTCATCCCCACACATAATAGTTACTAAATGAGGTTTCTCCCTCAAAAAGGTCCCAGTAGATGAATCCTTAGTATAAGCTTTAAATGGATTACGAGACAAACAAAACTGGGCAAAGAATTGGTTGTCAGCCATGTTTTAGCTACAAGATAATATGTCTTTGGCTCAAAAGCAGTATACAATAAGCGCAATCCGTTTCTGACAAATCTGACAACTGATCTCCTGTTGTCAGATTCAAGCTAAGTTGAAGCATTGGGTTCGGTTACGCTACCATAACAAGTCTCTAGAATACCGACGTCGATAGGAGGAAAGCGATGAAATCCTACGGATTAACGATAAATTTGGTTGACTCCCCGGAAGTCATTGAACAATATAAGAAATACCATGAGAATGTATGGCCAGAAATTTTAGAGAATTCTGTCACAATAGGAATACAAAAAACAAAAATTTTTCTTCTCGGGAGACAACTCTTTCTGTACATGGAAACTACAGATTCTTTTGATTTGGATTCTAGTTTCATACCATCAACGTCCGAGCATCCGCGAGTGAAAGAATGGGGAGAGTTGATGGAGTCATTCCAGGAACCGGTAAAAGATGCTGAAGATGGCGAATGGTGGGCCCTAATGGAACTCGTACACGAGTCATAATGTGTTGACTCGCTTCAAATACAAAAGATTCAGGCCTTGCGGAATGAGCATATCCGACAACGCAAAGGGGTAGTTTCCAAGCATGACACCAAATAATGAGATCGGAGAAAATAATTCTGATCACAAAGTCATAGACTGTCATATTCATTTGTGGGAACTAGCTAATCTTGAAAAATCATGGCATCCGCCCGATGTACTCCGCCATACATTTCTTGCCTCTGATTTAGGTGAGGCATCTAAATCACTATCACTGGAGGGATGCGTCTTAATCGAATCTGGGACCACCACTTATGACGAGGCGTCCTTGTGGAGACTGGCCCAACCTGACACAATTTCCGCTGCAATAACATACCTAGATGTTACGGATACAGATCTGGAATCAAAACTGGACATATGGGAAGAAAAAACCAAGTTTCGGGGAGTGCGTATACGACTCGAAGGACATCCCAATCCAGAGTGCATTATTGGCACCCAGGCACTGGAAAACCTCAGACTCCTAGTATCGCGAAAAAGAATCGTGGAGTTTCTAGTGACAACGGACAATCTCCCAACAGTACTTTCCGTAGCAGACAAAGTGCCCCAATTAAGATTCGTAATCGACCATATGGGCAAGCCAGATCTCATAGATAGCAACGATGAAATGCTCTGGCAAGAGCACATGACACTCATCGCACAAAACACAAACTGCCACATAAAATTATCCGTCTCCCCAAGAGCTGATCAAATAGAGAAAGTGGCAAGCCACACTTTCAAATGGAGTGCTGATGTTATTAGGTCGAAAGCCGAATTGCTGTTGGAGCAATTCGGGCCCTATAGGCTAATGTGGGGAAGCGACTGGCCCATAAGCAGATTGACGGGCAACTACCAAAACACCCATGAAATCATGAGTTTTGCGCTCAAAAACTCAAATAGCGATGACCGCAACCGAATATTTTTTGCGACAGCAAAGAGATTTTACTCGCTGTAATCAATCCAGTATGCTATAAATAAGGTGGAGGGTGACTAGGAACGCATGGCCATCAATAATATGTGTTCCTACCTGGGAGTCTATTGCCAGTGTCGGGGTCAAATCCAACAAACAATTTCATGAGCAACTTCTATGAGAAAGATCCAAAGCCAAACGGCCAATAGGGTTGTCTAACTGTGTCGGCATTGACGGACAACACCCTGAGACAACGTATTTGGAAATCCAGAAGATACTATCTGTATCTATTACCCATCTTTGCTCTCCTCGGAATATTCTCATACTATCCGCCATTAATGGCCGTAATTTATAGCCTGACTAATTTTAATGGAGTGGAGGGCGACTGGGTCGGATTCGAGAATTTCGCCCGATTCCCGAAAGATAGAATGTTGCTCAGATCAATTGGCAACGTCATCAAATTGCTCGTTGGAAACTTGTTGACCGGCGTAGTACCCCCCTTTCTCGCAGCTCAGCTTCTTTTCAGACTTAGAAGTCAAAGAGCAGGTAACTTTTTCCGGACATCCTTTCTCGTGCCAACGTTGGTGCCTGTTATATCAGTGATTATGACTTGGCGTTTCATTTATCATTATCGTCATGGTTTGATAAACAGTGTTCTCAAAGACATAGGGTTAGAACTCCTCGTTCATGACTGGTTGGGAAGCATAGACACTGCCTTGATATCCTTGATTTTCGTTGGCTTTCCATGGATCAATGCGGCCTCCATGCTTATACTGTTAGCTGCTCTCCTGGATATTCCCAAGGAACTAACCGATGCCTATGTACTAGATTCTAATTCCAACCTTACAAGGATGCTGAAGCTGGACATCCCATATATTGTGGGAGCTCTCCGTCTAGTAATTGTGCTAAGTGTAATAGGCACACTGCAGGGTCTAAATTTTCAACTGGCCATGACAGGTGGGGGACCGGCGGGAGCAACTATGGTTCCAGCATATCACATGTATGGAATGGCATTTTTTAGCTCCAATTATGGTTATGCCTCGGCAATAGGTGTCACTCTATTTGCACTGACAATGCTGCTGACTATTATGACTAAGCGTTATCTGCGATCAGGATTTGAATACGAACCTGATTAAACGCCAATAAAACACGCATACGAAAACATCACTATGCCTTCCGTTTCCACGTCAACGGCATCCAAAACAAATCTGATCAAAGATTGGAGAATAAAGTGGGTCCGACTGCAGGTATGGCATTATCTGTCCCTAACAATACTATTGCTTTTGTCTTTTGGACCCCTGATTTTACTGTTTATTGATGCGGGAAAAACCACTAAACAATTTGAGTCCCATCCGTGGTCACTCACTACCCCTTATCACTGGTCAAATTATTGGCGCATGCTCGTAGGAATGAGACGCTACATACTAAACAGCTCCATTGTCAGCATAGTTGCCATTCCACTAGCACTATCACTAGCCAGTTATTCATCATATATTTTTGCACGCTTCAAATTTCAAGGTAAGGAGTTTCTGTTCAATCTAATCATCTTCTTGATGATGATACCGTTTGTACTTTATCTGGTTCCACAATATCTTCTGGTACTAAATCTCGGCCTTATGAATACACTTTGGGCTCTCATATTCCCCTACGCAGCTGGTGGCGCCGTATTTGGAGTATTCCTCATCAGACCCTTTATGGCTAGCCTGTCAGAGGAACTATTTGAAGCAGCTCGCCTAGACGGTGCCTCCGACTGGCAAGTGTTTTACTCTATCGCCCTTCCCTTGTGCCGCCCTATCCTGGCTACCTTAATGATCTTACTGCTTTTAGGTCAGTGGAATGACCTTATATGGCCATCTGTCACAATTACTGACAAGGACTTATACACTGTTACACTTGGAGTTTTTAGCCTCGGGCAACAAGTTTACGGGGGCGGGAGCGGAAGACCGCCATGGGGAATGATGTTTGCAGCATTTATCATTTCTTCCCTGCCTCTCTTGCTCACTTTCATTCTGGCCAGAAAGGCCTTCCTTAAAGGTTTGTCAAGCGGAGCCCTGAAATTTTAACTACATGTACGCAATTGAACCCTGATTTCCAGCCGCGCCATATAATCATGAGCTGTTGGGCGTACTCGTTATGGCCCTATTTTTTTTCAACACATTTGCCTTAAAGTATTCAAGCTTGTTTTCGAGTCATGAATAATCAGCAACATGACTCGTTATTAATCGGGCTGGCTTGACAGCTCTGTGGGACTATGGTATGTTTGAATGGCTTAAAGGTACAGTCACAAGAAACCACAAAAAACAAAAAAGAAATTGCAGAAATGCAAAGCTTAGCGCTCAGTAGCTAAGCATAACAACCATCTCACACAAGTAGTTTGCTTATGTAACGAGCTGTAGTCACGTAACAGTCGGAAAAGTTCTAGGAAAGGAGAAAGAAAGGAGAAAAAGATGAAAAAGAACGTATTAGTGACTGTATTACTGACACTTGGTCTCTTCCTGGCTTCATGTCAACCTGAAGTAGTAGAGGTTATTAAGGAAGTTCCAGTGGAAAAGATTGTAGAGGTCGAGAAGGAAGTGGTGAAGATAGTGAAGGAAGAAGTTGAAGTGATTGAGGTTGTCGAGGTTGAGGTTGAGGCTGGACGAGAACCTATCCGCTACAGAGGTGAACTAAGTGTACTCTTCACTGGAGGCTATGCCCCTGCTGAGGGGCTATCGGACGTTCAGATAGAGTCCGGAGCCACGGGTAACAAGTATGTAGAGGAGATGATTGAAGACTGGGAAGCCATGAATCCTGGGATAGATGTAGTTCCATTCCCAGAACCGCAGGCACCTCCAGGTGCGCAAACTGCCAATATCTGGTTCATGCAAACGGCGATTGCGGCAGGACAAGGTCCTGACATATACACCTATTACGGCACTGGGCAGTATGATGGTATGGAAGGCGATAAGGGCCTCTTGTACCCAATCGGTACTTTCCTGCGCCAGTCTAATCCCTACGTTGAATCTGGACAGCCTGGGAGCAGCGCCTGGATTGACATGTGGGTAAATGAGTTCACTGGAATTATGGCTCAGTCAAAGAGCCCTGGTGGCAAGTACTACTCGATTCCGTTGGAGACAGCAGCCCCTTCTCTGATGTATTATAACAAGACCAAGTTGGACGAGTACGGTTTGACTTTCCCTCAGCCAACATATATAGGCGAGCTAGTTGATCTCTTGAAGACTCTAGATGCAAAGGGTCATCCAGCACCTATGGGGATCATGTGCTGTTCTCCAGCCAGTAACTGGGACTCTCTGATGTTCGATCACTCAATCATCGAACCAATGGCCCTGGAGAATTGGCAGCTGGACTATAACCCGGCTATGTACGACAATCTGTTTGAGCAAGAAGAATTCGCACGTGCTATCATCCAAGGAAATTTCAAGGCAAGTTCACCGGAATTTCTTGATACGCTGCGTTTGGCCAAGAGTTGGGTTCCTTATGTAACCGAAGAGTGGAAGCAAGGCGCCCAGCCACAGTTGGCTAATTTCCTCAACGGAGACTATCTCGTCCGAATTAGCGGTTCCTGGGAAGCAGAAGCAATCTTTGGCTCTGATGACTTGACCTTTGAAGTTGGTGTCGCCTCCGGTCCTGTGGTAGGGATGGATGATTCCCCGTATGCCCTTGAAGAAGAGCCGGGGCCGTTTGTCGGTGGTCCAGCAGGCGCATACGTAATCAATAATGCCGCTGTCGAACGAGGTACTCTTCTAGCTGCCATCGATTTCATGCAGTACTACACAACACAGCTAAGTCGAATTAACCAAGGCAATCCTGGCTTGGTTCCGGTCCTAAAGAACGTGACAGCTAACGTTCGACCTGAAGTAGCGGGCCCTGCAGCGGCGCATATACCGACAGGACATATGCGCTGGTCATCAGCAGATCATGTTGACCAAGAAGCACGCGAAGTGATCTTCTCGACTTTGCAGGAAGCATACATGGATGTCATCCCCCTCGAAGAAGCTGGTGAGATCATTCAGGAGGCTTGGGAAGGATGGGCCACAAGAATGGTTGACGCGCACAGCACCGAAAACGGTGGTAGCTGGGATCTGAGTCAGTGGTGATCAGATATACAACCAAATATCAATGATAGGTGATTCGAAGGTTTGGGTCACCAAGATGATCGCTCACGGATAAGTGATGATCATTGGAAGCCGATCTCGATAGCACCTTTGTGTACCTACGAGATCGGCTTTTTCTCATTAATTGTCTCCTCACCTGGTCGCTAATCATAGGGTGTTGGTAGAGCGATAGCCCGCTTTCTGGGCGAAAAAATAATACGGTCGAAAAATCACACTCCCCAAAAGAGGGGGACACTATGCCCCATAACTACGAGAACCGTTATCGTGGAATGTGTTTGGACTTCTGCTTTCCCGACCCTCCTTTGACTCCATTAACACTCCTTGACATTGATGCGGTCAAGCGTGGGATAAAGCGAGCCAGAATTGATAACTACCAAATGTTCTGCAAAAGTCACTGGGGTACTGCAGCGTATAACACTAAAGTGGGGAAAAAACATGCTGGGCTAAAAGATACGGATTTCGTTGGAGAACTGCGACAATTTCTGAATGACGAGGATATAAAGTTCACAGCCTATTATAGCGTCGGATTTGACGAACACATTGTTCGAACTCATCCAGAATGGGCCTGTCGAGACGAGAATGGAAAATTAATTGCCTTATTGGACAATCAGTTTGCTTTCCATTGGGTCTGTATGCACTCAGGATATAGCAAGTATTGCTTAGACCAGTTCGAAGAAATTATCGATGGATATCACCCCGACGGACTGATGCTCGACATAATGTCACCACCAATTTGTTACTGCGAATCCTGCCAGAATAGCTTTCGAAATCGCTACGCTATGGATATTCCGCGTCGAGACGACCAAGAATGTTATTGGCGACAATTGTTAGAACTACGAGACCGTATAGTCGTTCTAGGTTTTGTGCAGCAAGTCAGAGAATTGATAAACCTTAAGTGCCCAGAAATGATATTAACCATTAACGGTGGCCCTATAGACTTTCGGCGAGAGACACTAAATCACACAGACTTTGATTTTGCTGAACATCATGCAGAGGGAGGGCTATGGGATGCTTGCTGGCGAGGCTTGGATCCAAATAACATGCCCATGGTGGCAGTTAGCCCTGATCCATATGACCCATACCCAGTAGAATCAATTATTACTAGCGCGGCACTTTCAGTTGCGCAGAACACTATGCCGAACTTTGGATCATTCACCTTTAAACCTGATGGCTCTCTAAATAAATTGGATCTCATCAATACAGGCCAAGCATTTGGTGAAATTCAAAAGATAGAACCCTACTTGCGTGACAGACAGTCAGTGAAAAGCATAGCGGTTTTGTACAGCGAAAACACGCGACTCTATGACAATCACGATGTAATCGGACATAATAGTGGATATCAGAGATGTAGATCATTTACCGAAGGCCTGCTGGGTACATTAGAACTATGCAATTATAGCAAATACCCATTCGATGCGATCTCAGAGGACCACATATTGGAGGGCCAGCTTTCCCAGTACGAATCTCTTATTCTTCCGAATGTAACCTGCATGTCTGCTGAAATCGCTTCTGAAATACGAACTTTCGTACGAGCAGGCGGAATCCTATTCATTTCGCATCGCACAGGGCTAAAAGACGAATTTGGCTACGACTTGCCTAATTTCCAATTATCAGAATTGATGGGATGCAATTTCGCTCGCATGCGCAATGAATACGCTCTGAATGTATGGGGAGGCTATGTAAACCGATGTGAACACCCCATATGGAAAGACATGCCAGAGGCAGATTTAAGTTTCATGGGGCCCTTCGTAGAAACGACTCCTAATAATGGAATTGCCGTGGCCACTCACAAATTGCCGCTAGCAACTGGCAGAGCCCTTGTACCATCGTTCCTGCCACCATCTCAATCAACAGACTATCCTGCGATATACATGAACGACTACGGAAATGGTAGGGTTGTATATTTTTCGTTCAATTTCTTCCGCATTGAGAACAGCCAGGGTGGAAACAGAGGAGGGAAGTTGAGAATGAAGTGGCCCACCAGATTGTTCTCAAATCTACTGCGTGAGCTCATACCATCCCCAAAGATACGAAATGAAATGTCTGCCAATGAAGCAATTACTGTCTCTTATCATATGAAAAACACAGCAGAACAAATCATAATTCACCAGGTAAATGACAGCATAATTAAACTAAACGGCACGCTAGTTCCCATTGACGGCGGTACAATTTATATAACTGACAAATTCATGGTGGCGAAGTCTGCTCAACAGGTATACCCAAAATCTCAAGAACTACAAGTCACAAGGGGAAATGGATATTGCCAAATCCGTATGCCTACAGTAGATGTTCACACTGTGATTACGGTTTCAGGCTAAATTCAAACCCATTTTGAGTTGTCTCAGCGCTTTGTCATGGTCTTAACCGCACAACATGGAGATACGTCAATACTCTCTCATTTATGAAAGGGGAACAGGTCAATATCATGAATGAACTACTTCTTTACGTTGCACAGAACGGCAGTGATGAATGGTCAGGCACGGAACCTGATCCGAATAACACCCTGTCGGATGGTCCACTGGCTACACTTACAGCAGCTAGAGACTCGATACGAAAACTTAGAGACGCAAAAGGGGAACTGGCGCAGCCTGTCAGGGTATTGGTAAGACAAGGCAAGTATTTCCCCAACAGCACATTAAACCTTGGTCCTGCTGATAGTGGCAGCCACGACTGCCCTATAAAGTACGAATCTTTTCCGGGAGAAGATGTAACAATAAGTGGCGGCCAAAGGATTTTGAATTGGGAACCACATGAAGGTCATATTCTGAAGACCCACTTGAGCGATGTCTTGGGATCCAGGTGGAAGCCCAGACAATTGTTTTACAATGGTGAACGCCAGGTGCGATCGCGATACCCCAACCATGAACCAGATAATCCCATATACGGAGGATGGACCTTTCCAGACGGTACTGTTGAAGAAAACGGGGACAGCATTCTAAGGTACAAAGCGAAAACATTTCCCCGCAGATGGAAGAAACCAACCCAGGCAGAGTTATTCAGAGTTAATCATTTTGGAGTAACCAACATCATTCCAATAAAATCTCTGGATGAAGAGAATCGACTTCTCACCCTGACTGACCGAACCACTAGCCATGAGAGAGCACCCTGGTATATCTCAATACCTATCCGGGGCGACTGTCGCTTCCGGATCGAGAACTTGCTGGAGGAATTAGATCAGCCAGCAGAATGGTGTGTTGACACCGATGAGGGGATTGTCTATTTCTGGCCTCCTGATGAAAATGTCTCAGATGGCGAGGTGGTAATGCCAGTACTTGACTGCCTAATTGACTTGCAGGACGTATCGTGGATCACTATATCGGGTTTCACATTTACCGAAACCACTACGGGTGATAATATGCATCGTGAGGGCCACGACGGTTACGGCGCCATGTTCCCTATTGCTGGCAGGAGGTATTGCGGCGAAGCAGTCCATCTACGAGACGCAACAAACTGCTGCGTTGAGAAGAATAGGTTCTACGCCGTTGGAGGAAATGCAATATATCTAGAGAATCACAGTGTCCGCAATGTAATCCGACACAATGAAATTAGCCAAGCAGGAGCCTGCGGGGTAGTCCTCATTGGCAGCAAATACTTCTATCCTGTTACCTGTCACCCCATGTACAACGAAGTCGTTGACAATCACATACATGATTGCGGCCAATTCGATAAGTACATAGCCGGCGTCTTTCTAGGACTGTGCGATAGCAATGTGGTAGGTCACAATCTAATTGAGGATATGCCTCACCATGCTATTAATCTAGGTAACAGTGGTTATGGGCGTAATATAATTGAGTACAACCAGATTCGCCGAGTGTGCAGAGAGACAAGAGACAACGGGGCTATAAACTGCTGGATGGAGGATCCGCAAAGCCATCTACACAGAGACGCAGAACGATCTGGGCACGTCATTCGTTACAACTACATAACAGATACCTGTGGATGCGTGGTAGTTGATGAGTCCAAGGTTGTTGCTAACGGGCACGTAACACATGGTATTTACCTAGACAACTATACCAGCAATTGTTTTGTCTACGGCAACACAGTCATACGCAGCTACTCAGTTGGAATCTATATTCAAGGTGGCAAAAACAACCTAGTTGAGAACAATATCATTGTGGATTCCCTGTCCGCCTTCCACTTAGGGGGTTGGTGGCAACCCCAGATGGAAGGTTTTATGACCGGCAACCGCTATTGTAGGAATGTCTTTTACAACAGCGAAGATTTCGGCCGCCAATCCCTGCGGCTTTTCTACCATATTGCATTCAAGAATGAGCCCGTCACAGATGCAATAGCTCAGTCCGATTACAATATTTTCTACAATGCAACTGGTGACGAATTCGTGATAAAACAAAAAGGCCCGAGTTTTATTTTTGCTGACACAGACCCCGAATATAACAATGATACATCCCTACAAGAGTGGCAGAGAGTAGGATTCGATGTACATTCTTTAGTGACCAACCCGCTCTTTGTGAACTCTGAGGAAGACGACTACCGACTGACTCCGAATTCCCCTGGTCTGGAGATTGGCTTCCAGCAGATTCCGTTTGATCAAATAGGAATACGCTACGATGAATCCGAATAAGTCTTCATGACAATTGTCAACGCATTGTCCAGTAACACCCAGTTATTAGATAACAGGGTTGCCGTCGTAACGGGAGCGGGAAGAGGTGTGGGCAAAGCTGTCGCCCAAGCTTTTGCCGCAGAGGGGGCTAAGTTGTGCTTAGCAGCTCGCAGTGTGGACGAAATTAAGAGCGTGGAGGCAGAGATATCTCAAGCAGGCGGTCACGCTATTGCTGTACCTACAGATGTAACCAGCCAAAATGATGTGGACAACTTATTCAAACGTGTGTACGAAGACCTAGGTCACGTAGATATTCTAGTAAATAACGCGGCTATCCTAGGCCCTACCGGGATGCTATGGGAGCTTAGCATGGATGACTGGCAGGATGTCTATAATGTCAACGTTGCGGGCCTAGTGCGCTGCTCTAGTGCTGCCTTGCCCGGTATGATCGAGCGCCAGTCCGGTAAGATCATCAATGTTGGCTCTATAGCCGGTATCAGAGACTCTTGGGCAGAAAGAAATCCTGAGTGGGCAGCGTATGCGTCAACGAAGGCTGCGGTGCTTCGAATCACTCAAGTAGTTGCACATCAAGTCAAACATTACGGAATCAACATAAATTGTATAGGTGTTATTGCCCATACTAGAATGTGGTATGAGGCCAGCACGGAATTAGCCCATTTCAGGGATGATGTCCCTCCCCCCAAACTAGAAGACCTATCGGAAAAAGACCTCGTATTGCCGGAGGAGAATGTCGGAGCTTTTATCTTTTTGGCCTCGTCTCTGTCCGATCATATTTCTGGAGAATATTTTGAGGCTAATCAATTACCTAATCACTTGCGTCAATCCACATGATTGACAAGACTCACGGCAATTACGAAAGACTTACGCCGTTGCTATCTACATGGACATACAATGACCATTACAACAGATTGGCATATCCATTCTTACAATTCATACGATTGCAGGATGTACATCAAAACCCCATGCTTGACAGTAACAGAGATTGTGCGATGTGCTGGAGACAAAGGCATTCATGAATACGGTCTAACTGACCACTTGCACACCTCGTTCAATCTGCCCGATCTCGCTGCGTCTCGCAAGGATTACGAAGATTCCCGTCCTGGACCACACTTCCATTTTGGCGTAGAAGCAAGCTGCGTATCACAATGGGAACTGAATGAAATCGCATCCGGGAAACATAAAAATCCGATAATAGGGGTGCGTTCAGGGGGACCTAGAAACGGGCCCCTGGCACTCGGAATTACAGAGAAAAATATAGCAGAGTACGGAATTGAATACGTTATTGGCTCGTCTCACTGGCCAATGTATGTCCCATTAGATCCCTCCTCCTTGATCCACGATTGCCACAGGCAAAACATGTTCCTCGCCCGACATCCTCTGGTAACGATTATTGGTCATCCTTGGCATTGGGGCGGCCCTGAGCCGTGGTTAGACAATTTTCTAGTGATTCCGAGCTCTATGCACGACGAGTTTACCCAAACAGTCCTGAAGCACGACAAGGTCGTTGAAATCAACCTAATGATGTTACTCGACCGTAAACACACGGAGAGATTTACTCAGCAGTACCTGGAGTATTTTGGTAGTCTGAGATCGCGTGGCGTCAAACTTTCCGTGGCATCCGATTGCCACACGATCAACCATTTCGATGACCTGGATCTTGCAACTGCCTCCAAACTATTACACACCGTAGGTATCCGAGATACTGATCTCTGGAGGATCACTTGACAGGAAAGCTAGAATAACGGCAATTCCCTTAAGACAAGAGTGAGAACATATGAACACCACTAACAAGGAGAACGAGGGGAAAACTTTTTACGTGGCCACTACAGGGAATGACAGCTGGTCAGGGAGCTTTCCTAGTACTAATAGTGATATGACGGATGGCCCATTTGCGACGCTAGAAAGAGCGCGGGACGCTGTTGTCAGCGCCAAGAGTGGCAGTCATGCCGTGGCACCTATCACGGTCATGTTACGGTCTGGAAAGTACTTCTTGGACGAAACGCTAGAGCTCGGGCCAACCAGCAGCGGCACGCGCGAGCACCCAATCAGTTACAAAGCCTTTCCAGGAGAAAAACCTGTCATCAGCGGCGGCAGGAAGTTAGATGAATGGACTAATTACCAAGAACGCATATTGCAGTGTCCAGTACCAAACGCAAGGGGCGGACACTGGAAGTTTCGCCAACTGTTCTATAATGGCCAGCGTCAGATACGAGCACGTTATCCAAACTTTGACACAGGCAATCCTCTCTACGGAGGATGGGCTTTTATGGAGGACACTGCTGCGAAGGGTCTACACAAATTCAAATTCAAGCCCGACACCTTTAGACATAAATGGGGCAAGCCAACTCAGGGTGAAATCACCTTCTTTCCGAATAAGCATGGTCAAAACACAATCCCGATCAAAGAAATAGACTGGGAGAAGCGAATCATAACTCTTACACATGAGGGGCGAAACTACGACCGTGTGCCTTATTTCCGCTACTTCGACTTCCAACCCAATGACAGATTCATTGTAGAAAACCTAATAGAGGAATTGGACCAGCCAGGTGAATGGTGTCTAGATACCGAGGATGGAATACTCTATTTCTGGCCGCCTGATGAAATGGACATCGAATTAGAAGTGGTTGCACCGATCTTGGACTGCCTGATAGACCTTCGAGGAGCATCGTGGATTACCATATCTGGCCTTACGTTTACTGAAACACTCACCGGTGACAACATACATCGCTGGGGATTAGAAGGATATGGAGCCATGCACAATATCGATGGTCTGAGGTACTGCGGAGAGGCAATTCACATCAAGCACTCAGAAAACTGTCGCATAGAAAATAACACCTTCCATGGACTAGGCGGCAATGGCATTTACCTTGAAAGCTACAACGAAAGGAACATGATTCGGGCTAACAAGATTCATCACGTTGGAGCTTGCGGGGTGTGCGTCATGGGACATCGCTACGAGGAATGGGGCGAGAGCCCCTATCACGCCCCCCAACATCCTATTTACACCCAGATTGTTGACAACCACATTCACCACTGCGGTGAGCTAAACGCGTATGTGGCTGGCGTTTTCGTCGGAGTTGCTCAAGGTACCTTGGTAGCGAACAACCTTATTGAAAATATGCCGCACCATGCCGTTTGCCTTACTGATGGCTTCGGACGCACCACAGTTGAGTATAACGATATTGTCGACGTATGCCGCCAATACATAGATACCGCTGCTATCAATAGCTGGATGGAAGGTCCAGCAAGATACACATCAAAAGACAGTCTTCGGTCTGGGCACGTAATTCGCCACAACCGCATCAGAGGAGTACGTGGAGCAACTGTGGATGAGCAGGGAAAGCTCACGATCACAGAAACAACATATCTGATGGGAGTGTATCTTGACAACTATACCAGCAACTGCTTCGTGTACGGTAACTTGATTATCACCAACGGTTGCGGAGTGCATGTCAACATGGGCAAGAACAACATTATCGAGAACAACATCATGGTTGGATGCCAACAAGCTGTCCGGCTCCACACTTTTCACGGTATCTGGCCCCATATGTACGGATTTTGCACTGGCAACCGCTTCTCCAAGAATATTTACATTTTCTCTGGCGCCGATGGTCGTCTGCTGGAATTTTTCGACGCCCCCGGAAGTCAGCCTCCTCACAGAGTGATCGAACAATCAGATTGTAATATCGTTTTCGGACAACAAGAGCAACACCACATTGTTGTCATAGCCTCCGGAGAGCCGCGTACGCAATCAGAATTATCCCTTGTTCAGTGGCAAGCATTAGGATTTGACGTCAATTCTGAAGTAGCCGATCCGCAGTTTCTGGACGTAGAGGGCCACGACTTTCGTCTGGGATCCAATTCACCAGCATTAAAGGTTGGATTTGTCCCTGTTGACCTCACCAAGATAGGTATCCGAGAATAACCTCTAATCCGGTCATCCGGGAATGGGTGGGTGATCAGGACTCGGATTTCTCGGCTGGAAGCTACGGCAATTTTGCTCCGGCACGGCCATTTTATAACGGGGTCGCGCCAATGCGGAAAGCGACGCTGCCATGATAAAATCATAGAAATGGTAGTGCGCGTTCTGCATGACGGACTGGCGAACACGGCGTTGATGTATGCTTTGCTACTGGCCCTGTGGAGTTTTTGGCTCTACGTGCGCCGCAGCGAGTTGACCTCCCAGTTCTGGGGCGCGCTGGCGATTGCAGCGCTGATATTCGTGGTGCAGGCGGCGATTGGGGTGATAATGGTGCTGCAGGGCCGTTTTCCGTGGCGCGATGTACATTATCTTTACGGCGTACTGGGCGTGATTACATTGCCGGCAGCATTCGCGTTCATGCGGGGACGCGGCGGCTTCCGCGAGGCGTTGTTGTACGGGGTGATACTTCTGTTTCTGGCGGGCGTGGCGCTGCGCGCGCGCATGACAGCGGGGTGACATAGCATGATTTTCAAGAACCTGTGGCACCGCAAGACGCGCACGCTGCTGACCATTCTTGGCATCTCGGTCGGTGTGGCTGCGGTTGTCTCGCTCTCGGCTTTCGGCGAGGGCTTCGCGAGTGGCTACGAGAAAGTGTTCACCTCTTCAGATGCAGACCTGATGGTGGCGCAGAGAGACGCGGTGATGGTGCTTTTCAGCAAAGTGGATGAAGACGTTGGCGCTGAAATCAAGCGCATCCCCGGGGTGGCGGAGGTCACCGGAACGGTCACCACCATGGTGACGATGACCGATGTGCCTTATTTCATCGTCAGCGGGGAGGACCCGCGCGGCTTCACAATGGCGCATTATCGCATCATCTCCGGCGGCCCGATCTCGCGGCGCAAGCAAATCTTGGTTGGGAAACTTACCGCCGAGACTTTCGAGAAGGAAATCGGCGAAGCCTTCCGGTTGGACGGCGTGACTTATCGCGTGGCCGGGATATATGAGACCGGCACCAGCTTTGAGGACGGCGGCGCGGTGATGGGCCTGGAGGATGCGCAGCGCGCCTTCGACCAACGCTATCAGGTCAGCTATTTCAACCTGCGCGTGGACGATAAAACGCGCATCGATGCAATCAAGGCAGAAATCGAGGAACGCTGGCCACGGCTGGCCGCCACGCGCTCTGGCGACCCATCCACGCAGACTGAGATGCTGGGCATGTACCGCTCATTTGGCCTCTTTATGGGCATCTTTGCGGTGCTGGTGGGCGGCCTGGGCATGATGAACAGCACCCTGATGAGCGTGTTTGAGCGCACGCGCGAAATCGGCGTGCTGCGCGCCATCGGCTGGCGGCGGCGGC
>Ga0187827_10003787_pt1 | contig 19160 bp, 16 predicted proteins | sample ETNtaG_39_FD_167969 | JGI IMG/M metagenome (GOLD analysis project Ga0187827, IMG submission 167969) | Marine microbial and viral communities from oxygen minimum zone, Eastern Pacific Ocean - ETNP2014_SV_150_PacBio MetaG (Illumina Assembly) | ecosystem: Environmental > Aquatic > Marine > Hypoxic... | reverse complement strand
TTTTGATTTAGGGGTGGGGGAGCGTACTTTTGGGGGGGTGGCGGATCTTGGAACTGTATCGGTATGGAGTGACTTCGAAGCTACGGTCTCTGACCTGATGCCGCAAGATTGCGCACAACTCAGACTGGCAGCGTTGCTCTGCGGGCTTGGAGCGACAAATTCCAGCATGGGAGAGTGGCTAATCGAGCGACGTTGGCCTGTCGCCTTGGCGCGACGGGCGACCCTTATCAGTTCTTGGGCGATGGCGACGCCTGGTGCCGACGACACCCAAATGGTTGGCTGGGCAATAGAAAATCATGAAATTGCATCTTTGGCGGCGTGTTTAGTACGTGCTCTGTCAGCGGAGGACGAACAGAATGCCGTCGCTGCTTTGCAGCTTGAAACCTATGCGGCACGGGCAGCAGAGACACCTTGGATACGGGGCATGCACTTGGTTTCTTGGGGCATGGCAGAGGGCCCGATGCTAGGTGCGTTGCTCGAACAAGCTGCCCGTGGTCAGGTGGAGCGTCGCTGGGAATCTTGCGAGGAAGCTCATTCATGGGCCCGAGCTCAAGTGACAGACAATCTTTCAGAGATGGGTCACTGAAGTGGGGTGTTTGACGGTATCGGATCTCGGTGAAATTGAGCTGGTTGAGCGAATCCTTGACAAGCTTAGCGTTCTCAATAGCGATCTGCAGATTGGCCCTGGAGATGACGCTGCTGTTCTTGAGATCGGTGGTTCCGTTGTGCTCACGACTGACAGCCAGCACGAAGGCATTCACTATTGTGCTGAATGGATTGCTCCCGAAGTTCTCGGTCGCCGCGCGATCGCTGTTAATGCTTCCGACCTTGGCGCCATGGGGGCACGGCCACGAGGCTTTCTCGTGGCTCTCGCCCTGCCAACTAGTACCGAACTTGACTGGGTTGTCTCCCTTGCAGAAGGTCTTCGGCAGGGCGCTGAAAGATTCGGGACCTCAATTTTGGGAGGCGACGTGGCTGCGGCCGCCGATCGTGTTTCCATCAACGTTACAGCTTTGGGCGAAATTGAAGAGGGTACGGAACCGGTTGAACGTGGCGGTGCTACAGAGGGAACCTGGTGTTTTGTTACTGGATGGCCGGGCCGAGCCGGAGCGGCTCGGCGGATGTTTAGGACTGGTTACAAGTCATCGTCAGCCTTCGAAGCATGCATCGACGCATTTCTCGATCCCCGGCCTCCGGTTACATTTGGTGGCAGAATAGCTTCTCAGGGACTGGTTAGGGCAATGATCGATATCAGCGATGGTCTCGCTGTCGATCTGGAGCGAATGTGCCTGGCTTCGGGTGTTGGTGCCCGCCTCGATGCAGAAATGCTGGTTGCCGACACAGTCTTGATTGACGTGGCGGCTGGGTTGGACATCGACCCAATAAAACTGGTCCTCGGAGGTGGGGAGGATTATGAGCTGTTGTGCTCGGTGGCTAATGAAAAAGCGCAAACATTTCGTGCGTTGGCTGCAGAAGAGGGTGTCGAGGTTCGCGCCATCGGTCGATTCGTCGCCGCAGACGAAGGGGTCACGTTTGTCAGGGCTGGCGAAGTAGAAACGATTTCGCGTGACGGTTGGGACCATTTTGCTTGATCGACGCCAAGCTTAGAAGAAAATAACGTGCCCTTAAAATTTTCTGTTACGAACCGTGACCCATCAAGCGCCGCCCGCTGCGGTGTGCTCGATACACCGCACGGCACTCTAAAGACACCAGCGTTTATGCCGGTCGGCACCTACGGCGTTGTCAAGGGCCTTCGTTCGGAAGATCTTGAAGAACTTGGTGCCCAGATCGTGTTGAGCAATGCGTATCATCTTGCTGAGCGGCCTGGAGCAGCGGAAATTCAGGCACTTGGTGGGTTGCATCAGTTCATGGGTTGGGATGGCCCTATTCTGACCGACAGCGGAGGTTACCAGGTCTTTTCATTGTCAGATCGTTGCCAGGTCGATGACGATGGCGTCACCTTTCAGTCGACGCTTGATGGCAGCCGCTTCCGTTTGACCCCGGAGTCCGTTGTCGAGATTCAGTCCCAGCTCGGTTCCGACATAGCCATGGTTCTCGATCAGTGCGTGCCTGGATCGGCCACCCGGTCCATCGCTGAGGCGGCAGTTCGACGCACTCAGGACTGGGCAGAGCGAAGCCGTACAATAGCCACATGTTTGCCCGGAGGTTTGTTCGGAATCGTACAGGGGGGTGTTTACTCTGACCTCCGTGTTGCTCATGCTGAGCAGCTTATTGGGCTCGATTTTGATGGTTACGCTGTTGGAGGTTTGGCAGTTGGTGAGAAGAAAAATGTCACCTGGGCCCTGCTTGGAGAAACAGCGGCTATTTTGCCCGAGGATAAGCCACGCTATGTAATGGGGATGGGCACTCCGAACGACATTATCGAAGGGGTGGCACGAGGCGTTGACCTTTTCGATTGTGTGATACCGACGCGCCATGCTCGTAACGGAATGGCGTTCACCAGCGAAGGGCGAATTTCGATTAAGAACCAGAAGTACGCTGCCGACGAGGGGCCGCTTGATCCTGCTTGTAACTGTCCCACCTGTCGACGTTATTCGCGTGCTTATTTGCGCCTATTAATGATCCGCGGGGAAATGTCAGCAGGCATTATGTTGACCTGGCACAACCTATTTCACTACCTTGACACCATGAGAAGCATCCGGCACGCTATCGCTTCGGCGGGCTTCGTCGAATTTCGTCGCAATATCGCGGCTGGCAGGGCTAAATTGGCTGATTGAGCTAAATTTCGTGCTGCCATTCCGGGTCTCCCCGGATTTCCAATCGCCGATTAGCTTCGGCGTCTCGAATGAGGTCGACAGAAGGCATGCGTGCGTTCTTGATGGTGGCTCAGGGGCAGAGTTCTTGGGGGAGCTTAGTGCCGCTCCTCATCATGCTGGGGATCTTCTATTTCTTACTAATTGCACCTATGCGTAAGCGACAAAAGCAACAGGACCAGATGATCAAAGACCTTAAGACTGGCGATCATGTGCTCACGGTGGGTGGAATATATGGCACCATCGTAGGAATCAAGGACGACCGATTGACGCTTCGCATAGCGGACCAGGTCAAGGTCAACGTCGCCAAGTCGAGCATTTCCGGACTTGATACGTCGGCGAACACCTAGACAGGTAATTTCCCGGAGCAGTGAGCATGTCTCGGAATAATCTCTATAAGTTCGGATTGATCTTAGCGATCAGCAGCTTCTGTGTGTTTCTTTCCTACCCACCCAGTGAGCAGATTAATCTCGGTCTGGATCTTCGGGGTGGTATCCACCTGGTTCTCGATGTTGTCGTGGAGGAGGCCGTTGCTGGGCAAGTTCGAACGGACATGGGGCGTTTCCAAGATCTTTTGGAAGATGAAGGTGTGGTGCCGTCGGAAACGATTCTCGATTCGGATGTGTCGTTCAGCATGACGTTCAACACTGAACTTCTGCGTGATCAAGCAGAAGTGAATGCGATTAATTACTACTCGTCGTACAACGTAAACCTGTCCTCGAACCCACCCACGCTGAACCTTAGCTTGGATCCAGCTGAACAAGACCTAGCGAAGGACGCCGCTGTCCGTCAGGCGTTGCAAACAATTCGTAACCGCATTGATCAGTTCGGTGTTGCTGAGCCGGTAATTCAACGCCAAGGTATGGCCGGGACTCGCATTCTTGTGCAACTTCCTGGGGCTGAGGATCCCGAGCGTGTCAAAAACCTCCTGCGCACGTCGGCGATTTTACAGTTTCGGCTTGTTCAAGCAGGACCGGCGGAGACACGTGAGGCATTAGTCGCCGCAGCTGGAGGCCAGCTGCCTCCGGGCACGGAGATCGTTGAGTCGATCCCCGAAACCGTTAATGGTATCGATATCCCTCCGATGTTTTACCTTCTTGATATCGTCCCGATTGTCGAGGGTGGCGAACTGAAGGACGCGCGCCTGTCGCAAGATGAATTCGGACTGCCAGCTATTGGCTTCACACTCGAAGCAACGTCTGCTCAGAAGTTTGGCGAGTTTACATCCTCCAACATCGGTCGTCTCCTTGCCATCGTTCTCGATGACCGGGTCCAGCAGGCGCCATCCATCGAGTCGCGCATCGATGGTGATGGAATCATTCGTGGAAGTTTTACTCTTGAGGAAGCCGAAGATAGATCGCTAATGTTGCGTTCTGGCGCACTGCCTGCATCGATTGAGTACCTTGAAGACCGGAGCGTCGGTCCTTCGCTCGGTAGGGAGTCGATTCGCCAGGGTGTGCTCGCGGCGATTATCGGTATGTCGGTGGTTATTGCGTTTATGCTTGTTTACTACAAGGGGGCGGGCATCAACGCGGTAGTCGCTTTGGCACTTAACCTCATCATTGTGATGGGGGTGATGGCCTCACTACAGGCCACGTTGACATTGCCGGGTATTGCCGGCTTGATCTTGTTGATCGGTATGTCGGTCGACGCGAACGTACTGATCTTCGAGCGTATCCGTGAGGAACTTGACCTTGGCAAAACGGTCCGTTCTTCGATTGATGCAGGCTTCTCAAAAGCGTTCTCGGCGATTCTGGACGCTAACCTGACGACGTTGATCGCCGCGGCCTTTCTGTTTCAGTTCGGTACCGGCCCAGTAAAAGGGTTTGCGGTAACAATTACCATTGGCATCGTTGCTTCCATGTTCACAGCCCTGTTTGTTTCTCGTCTGCTGTTCGCGATTTGGACGTCAGCTCGTCGCCAAACATTGAGTATCTAATGCGCCTAATAGGGAAGACTCAAATCGATTTCCTCAGTAGGCGGGGCATCGGGGCAATGATGTCGGCCACACTGATCCTAGCGAGCATCGCCTCTTTTGTTTTTCACGGGGGTTTGCGTTACGGGATTGATTTTGCTGGTGGCTCGCAGGTCATCGTTTTATTTGCTGAGCGGCCTGACCTCGATGTGTTGCGTGACACGCTAGTAGCGGAAGGTATTGAAGATCCGACTATTCAGGAATTCGTCGCGCAGCCCGGAAGAGAGGAAGTCCTCATTCGTACCCCGCTTACGGGCGAAGACAATGCCGGACTACTGGGCGAGATCTATTCAGCGTTGAAAGTTTTCGACCCAAAGCAGGCAGGTGTTAGCCAGGAACTTGATTTCAACACGGTCAGCCGCGAGGTAGTTGCCAGTCGTCTCCTTGCGGTAAACCCCTTGGAGTTTAATACCGTTGTTGACATCGATGACGCTCGTGCGGAATACGAGCGCGTTGCCGATCTGGCTCTAAGCGCTCGTGACCAGGCCGGTTTGCTTTCTTCTTGGGAGGCGGTCGAGGGAACCGACATCGATCCACGGATCTTGAACTGGATGCAGACCACGTTCTTCTTCGGTGGCTATGCTGTCGTCGGCCAAGATTTTGTTGGGCCACAGGTTGGGGCGGATCTTCGCCTGCAAACAGCCTACGCGATGTTCTGGGCACTCCTGGGCCTCCTCGCCTACATTACCTATCGCTTCGAATCCCGCTTCGGTTTCGCCGCGGTTGCTGCCCTCGTTCACGATGTCTTCATCGCGGTTGGGGCCTTCTCGATTACCAACCGGGAATTTAATCTGCCAGTCGTTGCAGCGTTTCTGACCATTATCGGTTATTCGCTTAACGACACCGTTGTTGTCTTTGACCGCATCCGTGAGAATCGCCAGACACAACGCCGCATGCCGCTTGCTGAAAGCATCAACCTCAGCATCAACCAAACACTCTCTCGTACTATGTTGACCTCTGGGACCACCCTGATAGTTGTACTTTCACTTTTCTTCTATGGTGGGCCGGTGATCAATAACTTTGCGTTCGCTCTCTTGGTCGGAGTTGTCGTGGGTACTTACTCCTCGATCTTTGTCGCGAGCCCGGTCTACTACGAGTTAGCGAAACGGGCTATAGCTAAGAAAAAATAGGGGGCGTCCGACCAGACTGTCTTCTTTCGGGACCGTAAACTCCTCTGGGTACTTACCTTCGAAGGTTTCTAGGCACTCTGACCTATTAGTACCGTGGGGATACGCGATCAAGAAGAATTGAACTTGGTTTCGGTTTGTCCCAGTTTCGAGAAGCAACTTTCCCTGATGCTATTCTGAACGGATGCGATTCCCTGCGCTGCGTATAAAAGCTAAAGGTCCGGTAACGATCGAAGACGTCATCGAGCAAATGTCCGGGCGGTATTCCGTGGAGGACCAAGACTTGGTTCGACGCGCACACATGTTTTCGGCTCGGGCGCATCATGGACAGCTGCGCAAGTCTGGGGAGCCCTACGTAGTACACCCATTGGCAGTCGCGATGACCTTGACAGAGCAGCGACTCGATGCGACGTCGATTGCCGTTGGTTTGTTACACGACGTCCTTGAGGATACACAGGCCGATCCGGAGCGAGTCCAAAAAGAGTTCGGCGACGAGGTACTCAGTCTGGTCGAGGGGGTCACCCAGATCAGCAAGATCAGCTTCACAACTCGCGAACAAGAGCAGGCCGAGAATTTCCGCAAGCTCCTTCTGGCAATGGTTGAGGACATTCGGGTCCTGTTTGTCAAATTAGCGGACCGATTCCACAACATGCGCACGCTTACCTATCTTTCACCAGATGCTCAGCTCCATAATGCGCACGAGACAATGGAGATCTACGCACCTTTAGCGGAGCGTCTCGGCATGGGGCGGCTGCAAGTAGAACTCGAAGATCTTGCGTTGGAGTACTCCGAGCCGGTTGTTTACCGTGAGCTCGTCGAACAGATCGAAAGCCAGCCAAGGGTTCGCGATGCGTTTATTGCTCGAATTAGGGCGCGTATTGAATCAGAACTTTCCGGCCAGAACATAGAGGCTAGAGTCGAGCACCGGGTCAAAGGTTACGCGAGTTTGCACAAAAAACTCTCGGCTAGTGCCCGCGAACTCGACCAAATATACGACGTCGTTGCCTTCCGAATCATCACAGACAACGTAAAGAATTGCTATGCGGCGCTGGGGCTCGTGCACGGGTTGTGGCGGCCGGTCCCTGGTCGTTTCAAGGACTTCATTGCCATGCCGAAGTCAAACATGTACCAATCACTACACACCACAGTGATCGACGAGGGGCAGCCGTTTGAGTTGCAGATTCGCACGGAACAAATGCACCAGGTGGCGGAAGAGGGCATCGCGGCCCACTGGTTGTATAAGGAAGGGCATGATGGGCGTGCCGTCGACACCCAACAGTTCCAGTGGTTGCGTCAGATTGTTGACCGGCAGCGGGAAATTCCAGATGCTCGAGAATTCCTGTCGTCACTGAAGATTGACCTCTACCCAGGCGAAGTCTACGTGTTCACGCCGAAGGGGGAGGTGAAAGTGTTTCCCACAGGGGCTACGCCGATTGATTTTGCTTATGCCGTCCATACGGAAGTTGGGCATCACTGCAGGGGGTCCAAGGTAAACGGTAGCTTGGTGCCGCTGCGTACGCCCCTCGAGAATGGCGACATTATTGAGATCATCACCAGCGGCGATGCTCATCCGGCGCGTGACTGGTTGCGTCTGGTTAAGACGTCGCGTGCGCGCAGCAAGATTCGCACCTACATCAACCGCCGTGAGCGTGAAAAGAGTATTGAAATGGGCCGGCGGATTTGTGACAAGCAATTGCGTCGTTACGGCCTCAACCTGAAGAAAACTATCGCCGCCGGGTCGTTTGACGACATCGCGACACACTTCGGGCTCGCAATGGGCAGTGACGTATTGGCTTCAGTGGGGTACGGAAAGATCTCCGCCAAACAGGTCATCGATCGGCTTCTGCCTCCTGAAAAACTGAACAAGGAAGCGCCGAAGTCTGAGGGTGGCATCATCGGCGAGACTGTTCGTCGCATCCTCCGCTGGGGTGACGAGCCGATTGTCAGCGTTGAAGGGATGGATGACATTTTAGTATCCCGTGCGCGGTGTTGTAACCCAATTCCGGGAGAGTCAATTGTCGGTTATGTTACCCGCGGGAAGGGTGTTTCTGTCCACTCCGCGAACTGTTCCAACGTTGATCAACTCCTGATGAACCCGGAGCGGGAGATCCCAGTGGCCTGGGGAGCTTCCAAAGGCAATATACAGCCGGTAAATCTCCAGGTTGAGATCGAAGACCGGCGGGGGTTGCTGGCTGAGATCACATCGAAGATCTCGGACGCTAAAACTAATATCCGCCACATCGACTCGCGGGTTGGGAACAACCATGGGTGCATCAATCTGATTATTGACGTGGCCGATCTTGACCATTTGAAACGTATTACCCAACTGTTGCCGAAAATCCCGGGTGTGCTCCGGGTAGTGCGCACCGGGATGCGTTAGCAGATTATAGAAGCATTTGTTGGGAGCTTTCGACAGAATAGCTTTGTCGCCATTTCTAAAATGGAAAAGGAGAAATGAGTGCGTGTACATGAGGTGATTCATACGGACAAAGGGCCGGCCGCTCTCGGCCCGTATTCTCAAGCCACCAAGCTTCCAGTCGGAGACCGGTCCTTGGTGTTTGTTGCGGGCCAGATTCCACTAGATCCAGCAACCGGTGAATTGATCGGTGGCTCAGCAGGGGATCAGGCACACCGCGTCATGCAGAACGTGCAGGTGATCCTCGAGGCGGCTGGCAGCTCACTTGACCAAGTGTTGAAAACCACGATTTTTCTTTCCAGTATGGATCTTTTTGCAGAAGTCAACGAAGCCTACGCGAGCTATTTTGTTGACGCGCCTCCGGCAAGAGCTACCGTGGCGGTAGCAGGGTTGCCGAAGAACGTTGAGGTTGAGATCGAGGTATTAGGGTACTGCTGAGTTTGGTTTCGGGTGAACCTCTATGTAGTTTCTTGATCCCCTGTGAAACTGGTTAGCATCGACCAGGTTTGTTTTACATGAGGAATTCCGATCGTCTGAGTGGGAGATAAGCAGGAGACACACTCCACTCAATTTGCTCAAGTAATCTCTGGGCAATAGAAATTCAATAAGCAGGGTTGATTGAGGGGGAGACAAGAGGCTGTGACTCCGATCCACTATTTGCGACGCCGCAACCGAGTTCTGTCAACTGTTGCTGATTCCGGGCTCGATGGCGCCTTGCTGACCAGACCCGTCAATGTTCGTTACCTGACCGGGTTTACAGGAACCAATGGTTGGCTCCTGGTGACAGCTGAGGAAGTTTTCTTTCTTACCGATCCGCGCTACCAGCAACAAGCGTTTGCTCAAGTAAGTGACCTTTCAATAGTTATTGCCCCAAGGGGTTTGGCGAAAGGGTTTGCAGAGGCTGTTATAAATAGTGGGATGGAGCGTGTCGCTTTCGAGCCCCACCATGTCACGGTGATTCTTAGAGAGCAGCTCGAGGCTATGGTCGACGTGGAATGGGTGCCTTTTCCCATGCTGGTCGAAACACAGCGTTGCTGCAAAGAGGCTGAAGAAATTGAGGCAATACGGGCAGCACTACTAGTAAGTGAGGCAGCATTCCAAGAGGTAGCAAATGGTCTGGCGCCAGGACAGACGGAAATCGAGGTCGCATCGGATCTGGAGCTCTACTGTCGCCGTCATGGTGCCGAAAGTATGGCGTTCGAAACGATTGTTGCATCAGGGTCTCGCTCGGCGCTGCCACATGGTGTTGCCTCCACACGCTGTATTGAAGCAGGTGAGCCTATAATGATTGACTTAGGTTGCAAGATCGATGGCTACTGTTCTGACCTGACCCGCATGATCTGGTGTGGTGGAATGCCGAGTCGGCATTGGCTCGAGGTTCACGATATTGTCAATGCTGCCCGTGCTGCGGCGTTGGAAACGATCGGGCCAGGAATTGCTGCCATCGAAGTTGACGCTGCTGCCAGAGAAGTGATCCAGGATGTTGGCTTTGGTCCCGCGTTTGTCCACGGCACCGGCCACGGGGTTGGCCTGGAAATCCACGAGAGTCCGAAGGTTTCTAGCCGCAGTAATCAACCATTGGAAGTTGGTATGGTGCTTACCATCGAGCCGGGATTGTACTTGGAAGGTGAGTTCGGGATAAGGATAGAAGATTTGGTGTGCGTCACAGAGGATGGCTGTGAATGCTTGACCACCTTGGAGACCGAACCTATGCTTCGAGGAACCGCTTAGACCGGTTTTCGGCCGTATTTGGGGGCACATCAGCGTGAAGCTGTTCATCGAAGGTGAAGAGGAGATGGGCAGCCCATCTATGAGCAAGAAGTCGTCGGATGACAGCTTGGTCGATCTCGACCAGATACGGGAGCTGATTGATCTTCTCATAGAGAAGGATGTCAGCGAACTCGCGATCGAGCGCGAGGGCGTACACGTCAAGATTCGTAGAGGGGTTGCCGAAATTAGTGCGCCGCCTGCGCCTGTACAAGTTGTCACGAGCCCGACTACAGGGACCCCGGCCACTGATGGTCCGCCCGCTGCAAATGACGAACCACAGCCGGCTGCCGAGGCGATTTACGCAGACTGCTTCATTGTTACGGCCCCGATGGTTGGGACTTTCTATCGATCACCTGAACCTGACGCCGATGCCTTTGTCGAAGTCGGTGAAGAAGTGTCCGAGGGTGATCCTCTGTGTATCGTCGAAGCCATGAAGTTAATGAACGAAATTGTTGCGGAGGTAGGAGGTGAGGTTGCTGCTATCTTCGTAGACAACGCGGAACCAGTCGAATTTGGCCAGCGCCTCTTTGCCATACGACAGGGCGGATAAGCCTGTGTTTCAGTCGATTTTGATCGCGAATCGCGGGGAGATTGCTCTACGTATTATCTGGGCCTGCCGCGAGCTTGATATCAAGACAGTCGCAGTCTACTCAGAGGCCGATCGAGACTCTTTACACGTTAGCTTTGCGGATGAGGCGATTTGTATCGGTCCACCCCCGGCGGCTGATTCCTACTTGAGTATCCCATCGGTAATCTCTGCAGCAGAGATTATGGGGGTTGACGCGATCCATCCTGGTTATGGCTTCCTGGCGGAAAACGCCGAATTTGCAGACATTTGTGAGACCTGTGGTCTTACGTTTATTGGTCCGAGTGCCGATGTGATCCGCAATATGGGTGACAAAGCAATGGCTCGAAAGACGATGGGAGCCGCCGGGTTGCCGCTCATCCATGGCAGCGAAGGCGCTGTTACAGACGAAGAAGAAGCTGGCGTGTTTGCCGATAAAATCGGCTATCCGGTTTTATTGAAGGCAGCTGCCGGTGGTGGAGGCAAGGGCATGCGGGTTGTTTCCGCCCCTGATGAACTTTCTAAAGCGTTTCGAACTGCGGGCGCAGAAGCTGACGCGGCTTTTGGATCGCGCGATATCTATGTGGAGAAATACATTGCTTGCCCGCACCACATTGAGGTGCAGCTGCTTGGTGATAAACACGGCAACCTAATACACCTGGGTGAGCGTGAGTGCAGTGTGCAGCGCAAATACCAGAAGCTCATCGAGGAGACGCCGTCCCCGGCGTTGTCGGAGGAATTGCGGGAGCGGATCTGGGCCGATGCTATTAAGGGAGCCCAAGCTATTGACTACACCAGCGCCGGAACTATGGAATTTCTTGTCGATAAGGACGGTGCACACTATTTCATGGAGATGAACACGCGTATCCAAGTCGAGCACCCTGTAACCGAACAAGTCACTCTCGTTGACCTGGTCAAGCAACAAATCTGCGTTGCGTTTGGTAAGAAGCTTCCTATTAAGCAGGAGGACATTAGATTCAGGGGACACTCGATTGAATGCCGAGTTAACGCTGAACATCCCGAAACGTTAACCCCGAGTCCTGGGCAAATTACTGCCTTTAATGTTCCCAAGGGGCCAGGGGTCCGAATTGATACAGCGGCTCACGAGGCAGCTTTCATTTCGCCATATTACGACTCGATGATTGCCAAGGTTGTTGTGCACGCTTTCAATCGCGAAGAGGCTTTGGTGCGTATGCGACGTGCGTTGAGCATGTTTGTCATTCAGGGTATCGACACTAGCCTGCCGCTGTTGCAGCGTATCGTTGAACATCCTGGCTTTGTGGCAGGTAACTACAACACCCACTTGCTAGACGACCTGCTTCCCGCGCCCCAATCAAAATCAGTAGAGAGGGCAAGTTCCTGAGCGCCGCAACGCCGCTGCGTCTCCCGTCTCCTGTTTTGCCGATCATTGATCCACTCACTACGGCTTCACTTGTTGAAGCGGTGCGGGCGGTGGCTAATGGCGGTGTCAACTGGGTTGAGTATCGCGACAAGGAAACCGATGATCGCCGTGTCCACGAGCGCGCAGTGGCGATGGCCAGTGCTTGCCGGGAGTTCGATGTACGGTTGCTGATCAACGATCGTGTCGACGTGGCGCTGGCGGCTGGAGCGGACGGAGTCCACCTCGGCCAGGATGACCTTCCAGCGTCAAAGGCGCGCGAGTTGCTTGGTACTGAAGCAATCATAGGAATTTCCGTCGACAACGCGGAGGAGGCCAGAGCAGCAGAGACCTTACCGGTGGACTACATTGCTATCGGTCCTGTTTTCGCCACATCATCCAAACCGGACGCAGGGCCAGTAGTTAACCTTGATGGTGTTCGCCAGGCTGCCGCCTCGGTCAGCAAGCCGTTGGTGGCAGTTGGCGGCATAGATCTTTCGAATGCTGGTGCGGTTGTAGCGGCTGGATGTGACTGTGTGGCAGTACTCTCGGCATTGCACGGATCTGGAGGCTTGGAGCACATCACCCGACAATTGATGAACGCGGCCGATACCGGCTTTTCACTGCGAGAAAATTGACGTGGCTAGGTAGGGCCGCATAAAGTCCGGCTTCATGACAAAGACCGAAAATTTTACTTCAAGATGGGCGTTGCTGATTGCTGCCCTCGGTATGGCCGTGGGTACCGGCAACATATGGCGGTTTCCACGTATTGTGGCCAACAATGGCGGCGGGGCCTTTTTAATCCCGTGGCTGATCTTCCTGTTCTTGTGGGCGATTCCGCTGCTAATGGTGGAGATTGGCATGGGCCGGCATACCCGCCGGGGGGTGGTCGGAGCGTTCGGCAGGTTGATGGGGCGCCAGGCGACATGGATGGGCGCCTTCGTTGGCTGGTGCACGATGGCGATCACCTTCTACTACTCGGTGGTCGCCGGCTGGTGCGTCAAATATCTGATCGCGGCGGCTACCGGCGAGCTGTCCGGCGTCGAAGGAATAGTCTACTGGGAGGGATTCCAGACCACCGTCTGGCAGCCGGTGTTCTTCCATTTCGTCGCCATGGCGGCGTGTGCGCTCATCCTGTACCGCGGCGTGGTTGCCGGCATCGAGCGCGCTAGCAAGGTTCTGATTCCTGCCCTTTTCGTGCTCCTGATGGTCGCCGCGGTCCGCGCCTTGACCTTGCCAGCGGTAGCGGGGGCGGAAGGTCCGATTGCTGGCCTCGAATTCCTCTTCAACCCCAACTGGTCGGACCTGCTCAGCTACGAAATCTGGCTGCAGGCGTTGACGCAATCGGCGTGGTCAACTGGAGCCGGTTGGGGTCTGATGGTCACGTACGCGGTGTACTCGCACAAGAAGGACGACATCGTCGGCACCGCAATGACGATCGGGTTGGGTAACAATTCCGCCTCGATGCTGGCAGCACTTGCCATCATTCCCACTGTGTTTGCGGTTCTTCCGTTTGCTGAGGCTCAGGCCGCTCTCACGGAGAGTGGCCCGGCCAGCACCGGGCTGAGCTTCATCTGGGTACCGACGTTGTTCAGCCAGATTATTGGCGGCCAGTTCTTCATGACGCTGTTTTTCCTCGCCCTGGTGGTGGCAGCGTTCTCGTCGATGATCGCGATGCTCGAGCTCGGTGTGCGTATCTTCATGGACTTCGGTATGACGCGACAGAGAGCCGTTCTTTCAATCGCCATGGGCAGCTTTGTGCTCGGCGTCCCTTCGGCGATTAACCTAAGTTTTTTCAGCAACCAAGACGCAGTCTGGGGAATTGGGCTGATGGTTTCTGGCTTCTTCTTTGCAATCGCGGCCAGAAAATTTGGTGTTGCGAAGTTCCGAGAGGAGCTCATCGAACCGTCCGACAACGACATTCCTGTCGGTCGCTGGTTTGATTTCGCCATCAAGGTGCTGATGCCGCTGCAGTTTGCCGTCCTGATTGTGTGGTGGCTGTATCAGGCGGCGACGTCGGGGGAGGCTTGGTGGGACCCGTTCGGCGTCTTTACCTTGGGAACCTGTTTGTTCCAGTGGGGCGTGGTTTTGTTGATCTTTTACCTGGCGAACAATCGGATGGCCGACGCGACACTGGGTGACCAGATGGCCGACCGGCCGACGACAATCGGATTTGAGGGGAGGTAGCCGTGCAAGCGACAACGTTGATCTTCATGGTTTTAGTGCTTGGAGTTCTTTGGGGTGGGTTCGCGGCGCTGCTTGCACACTCTATGAAATCTGAGAAGGCTCGTGCCGCAGGCAGCGTAGATCAGCTGCCTACTGGAGGGAACGGTGACTGACCAGGCAGCACGGGGTGTGTGGAGCTCGAAAGTTGGCTTTCTTCTGGCCGCGGCTGGCTCGGCGATTGGCCTCGGGAACATTTGGCGCTTCACCTACATCATGGGAGAAAACGGTGGTGCTGCCTTCATCCTGGTGTATGTCGCCTGCATTATCTTGATTGGAGCACCAATTTTTCTTGCCGAGCTCGTCCTCGGTCGCAATACTCACCTCAATCCCGTTGGAGCCTTCGTTGCAATCAAGCCGGGTACGTCATGGAAGTGGGTTGGTGCCTTGGCTGTGCTTGCTGGGGCTCTCTTATTGTCCTTCTACAGCGTCGTGGCGGGATGGGTTATGGCCTACGCTTTGAAGGCGCCTCTTGGTGCGATAAGTAGCCTGGCAAGCGCAGATGACTCTGGCGCCTATTTTGGGGCCTTGTCGAGCAGTCCGGTACAGAGCTTGCTGTTCCACGGGCTCTTCATGGTAGTGACCATGGTTATAGTGGCGCGAGGTGTCAAGGGTGGCATCGAACGAGCCAGCAGGATCATGATGCCAACCCTGTTGGCCTTGCTTTTCTTTCTAGTTTTGCGCGGCATTTCTCTTGATGGCGCTAGTGAGGGAATCAGCTTTATGCTGAAGCCCGATTTCTCGGCCCTCAACCCGACAGTAGTTTTGACCGCAATGGGACACGCCTTCTTTACCCTCAGTGTAGGGATGGGCACCATGATTACCTACGGTTCATACCTGTCGAGAGACAACGACCTTCCGATGTTGAGCCTACAAGTGGCCACCATGGATACCCTGGTGGCCATTGCCGCTGGATTTGCCATCTTCCCGGCGTTATTCGCGTTTGGAATGGCGCCATCAGAAGGGCCTGGCCTGATCTTCGTCACTCTCCCGGTGGTGTTTAGCCAGATGCCTGGCGGACTGCTGTTCGCCAGTATGTTTTTCATTCTGTTCTTAATGGCAGCGCTGACTTCTAGCATATCGATGCTGGAGGTCGTTGCAGCCTACTTCATCGACGAACGTGGTTGGGTGCGATCTAAAGCGGTGCTGATCCTTGGTTTTGCGATCTTTCTCATGGGCATACCCGCAGCGCTGGCAATGGGACCTTGGGGGACGTGGTCGGTAGCCGGCATGCTGGGAGCAACTATGGATCAACCTGCGCTGGGTAGCGTCGGCATCTTTCAACTCAACTGGTTTGATCTGATCAGCCACATAGTGTCCGACTACATGCTGCCGATCGGTGGATTCTTCCTCTGTTTGTTCGTGGGGTGGTTCTGGGACCGTGTCACAGTCGAAGCAGAGGTTTTTATTGGCAGCCCAGGCTTTCGTTTCATGACGCTTTGGATCAACCTGCTGCGTTGGTTTGGCCCGCTGCTGATCGGACAGGTGCTCGTCCTTGGCATTCTCGCCGAGTTCCCGGCCCAGTACTTTCCGCTTTTGGCTCAGTTGGTGGACACGCTGCAACCGTGGTTTATGGGACTTAATATCTTAGTTGTGCTAGCGGTGATTGCCGTGAGTCTTGTGGCTGGCGACAAAGCCCGTCCCGCCGAATCTAGGGAGTAAAACTATGGAGTTTGATGATTCCGGGCAAGAGGTGCGGCACGGCAGCGCGCATAACACTGCAGCTGAACTGAATCCATGGGTGTCAATTTGGACCCAACCGCGTGCCACGATTCAACAGATTGTTGATTCGGACCCGGAACAATCGGTGTTGATATTGGCGGGCATCGCTGGGTTTGTGAGCACGTTGGATAGTGTCCGTGATGCAGGTCTTGGCGATGGAATCCCATGGTTTTATATAGTTCTTATTTGTGCGTTGATTGGTTCGCTTCTCGGGATAGCTGGTCTATATGTTTTTAGTTTCCTGCTTCACTGGACGGGGAAGTGGCTTGACGGGAGAGCTTCCCAACCACTCATTCGTGCTGCAGGAGCTTGGTCCCAAGTACCGATAATATGGGGCTTACTTCTTTGGGTTCCTTTGATTGCACTATTCGGCCAGGATCTGTTTCGGTCCGGTTCGTTTGGCCTCGAATCGAATCCGTTTTTTTCCTATCTCGTTCCTATTACCTCGATTGGAATTGCCTTAGGGGTGTGGAGTCTCGTTCTTTCTCTACATTGCCTGGCACAGGTCCAAGGGTTTTCTGTCTGGAAAGCTCTGGGTAATTACGTTCTGGTGATCGCAGTAGTTGTCATACCAGTTACCATAATTTTCGTGATCTTCTTGACTATGCTCGGGATCGCTAGTTCCTCCCTTATGTAGTGAGGCCCGCTAAGGAACACGCTCGGTAAATTTAGCGACCAAGGTGGTGCTCGGACCATTCTCTTGTCACACAGAATGAGTGAGTGACCGAGGTTACGCGGAGAACATTACTGGTGAACTGGACCGTCGAGCCTGCCCGGCATCTCAGTGGTGACATCGTGGTCCCGGGCGATAAGTCGATCTCGCATCGCACCGTGCTTCTCACCTCGGTTGCTGATGGCGAGAGCGTCATTGACGGGTTAGCCGACGGGCAAGATCTTGCTTCGAGCATAGAAGCTATACGGGTACTCGGCGCGGAGGTCGGACAGGAAGGGGCCGACCTGCGCATACGTGGTTGCGGACTTGCGGGGTTGCGGCAAGCGAATCAGACGATCAACTGTGGCAATAGCGGGACCACTATGCGACTACTCGCCGGGTTGCTCGCTGGCCAGCACTTCACGTCGGAACTCACCGGGGATGCTTCATTATGTAGTCGGCCGATGCGCCGTGTGGCCGAACCGTTGCGCGCCATGGGGGCTTCAGTTCGGACTAGCCGTGACGGGACACCGCCGCTCGAGATCGCGGGCCGTGGTTGCTTGCGTGCTATCACGTTCCATCCAGAAGTCGCCTCGGCCCAGGTAAAATCATGCGTTTTGTTAGCCGGTCTCTATGCCGACGGCCCTACTACGGTCGTGGAAGGTTGTCGCACCCGTGACCACTCTGAGCGTCTGCTGGTTGCCATGGGTGCAGACGTTGCGATATCGACAGAAGGATCAGGCGCCCGCGTGACGATCGATCAGGGAAGGCCACTCGGCACTATCAGTGGCCGAATTCCCGGGGATATTTCGTCAGCCGCATATTGGCTTGTTGGGGCGACACTGTTAGAAGGTAGTCGACTGCGGCTGCCTGGTGTTGGAATAAACCCGACTCGTACGGCAATACTTGATTTACTGGTCGATTGGGGGGCGGATATCCAGATTGAACCAATCGAGGAGTGGTGCGGTGAACCAGTGGCGGACTTAATGGTTCGGGGAGTTGGCCCAGTTCTGACCGGCGGGGTAATTGATGCCGACATGGTCCCCGGCCTCATTGACGAATTGCCTTTGATCGCTGCACTCGGTGCTATGACACTCGATGGTGTCGAAATCAACGGTGCGTCTGAACTCCGTGTAAAGGAAAGCGATCGCATTGCAACAACGGCTGCAGCGTTGCGCAGCCTGGGCGTGGATGTCGATGAGTACCCGGAAGGGTTGGCGGTCGCTGGTGGGCAGGTTCTGAACTCTGGGACCATCAATGCCGCTAGCGACCATCGTATTGCTCTGGCTATGGCCGCTGTCGGTTTGACAGCCCACGGGCTGGTGACAATCGGGAACGCCGAAGCGATGGCGGTATCGTATCCGGACTTTGCCACGGTGCTTGAGTCGGTGGCCCAGCGATGAGCGATTCGGTGCGGAGCACGGTGCTAGGCGACCGACCCCAGGTTCACTTGGCTGGTTTCATGGGTAGTGGGAAGAGCACTGTTGGGCGCTTGGTGGCACGTCGGTTGCTGTGGAACTTTCTCGACCTGGACGGTGTCATTGAACGACACGAGGGGCGGTCCGTTAGCCGTATTTTTGAGGAGGCGGGCACCCGTCACTTTCGGGACGCAGAGCGCCACGTCTTACGGCAGGTTGTGTTGAAACCCGCAACCGTTGTCGCTCTTGGTGGCGGTACTTTGATCGACCCCGAAAGCCAGGTGCTTTGTCGGGAGAGTGCTGCGGTGGTTTGGTTGCGGTGCCCACTCGAAATGCTTGAGCAGCGTCTGCATGATACGGCCGCGGCGCGGCCGCTATGGGGCGATCGAGAGGCACTTCAGGCGCGCTTCGACGAGCGTCTTGCTGGCTATGAGTCTGCAGAGTTTTGTGTCGATGCTGGTGCCCCGCCAGACCAGGTGGCAGAGTGCGTCGTCAAGCTGCTTGGCGCCGAGGCGCCGGACGATCAATAAGCCTTTGCGAAGATCGCTACGTGCTTAGCGGGCTTGCCACAGATCACGCAACCGCCATCGGGTTTCCGGTTAGCTAAGAGGCAGCGAATGGTTGCCGAGGTGTCTTCTTGAATCCGCTGTACTTCGTTAACCTCGTCACCGCACCAAGGAGCCTCGATAAAGCCACGGGGGCCGCCCATTATTTCCTTGAAGGAGTCGTAGTCCGCTGCGGTACGTGTGTTGGCTGCGACGAATGTGCTGGCTTGCTCAAAAAGGCCGGCTTGTATGGATTCGAGTATCTCCGTGGCTACCTCTGTAACGGTTTCCAAGGAGACGAAAGCTTTCTCTCGGTTGTCGCGGCGTACCAGGACAGTTTGTCCCTTCTTTACGTCGCGAGGACCGATTTCAGCACGCAACGGTACACCACGTAACTCCCATTCGTTGTATTTCCAGCCAGGGGTATGTTCCTCGCGGTCGTCTAAATGTGCTCGAATACCGGCAGCAGCAAGCATGTCTCGTAGAGATCGTGCGGCAGGCAGGACTGTTTCCTCAAATTGCTTCCCCGGAATGGGCACGATAACGACTTGATATGGAGCCACACGAGGTGGCAACTGCAGTCCTTGATCGTCTC
>Ga0187827_10003785_pt1 | contig 19161 bp, 18 predicted proteins | sample ETNtaG_39_FD_167969 | JGI IMG/M metagenome (GOLD analysis project Ga0187827, IMG submission 167969) | Marine microbial and viral communities from oxygen minimum zone, Eastern Pacific Ocean - ETNP2014_SV_150_PacBio MetaG (Illumina Assembly) | ecosystem: Environmental > Aquatic > Marine > Hypoxic... | reverse complement strand
GGAATGATTTTTTTTAAGATGGTAAATCCATCTGACTTTAAATCATGAAATTGATTTTCAACTTTCATTTGATATAGTAGCAAAACATTCATCAATAAATTTAACAACCTCTAATGTTTCATCAATTTTTACTGTTGGTTGTTCTTTTTTATAAAAAGCACGGGCAAAGTCGTCATACAGATTAATTCCATCTCCTTGATTCACTTTTATTTCACGCGTGTTAGTATCTAATTCGTGAAAAGGGAATTTTCTATTTTCACTAAATAAATTATGATCAAGTTTTTGAATTTTTATCGAATTTGGATCATATTCAGTGAGTTTGATTTTATTATTATGATAAGTTATCGTGCCTTGTTTCCCCCAAACTATTAATTCATATGGATTGATAGGGGATCCTTGATTAATAGTAATTTCTCCAATCACATTATTTGTTGTTACACAAATGATTTTAACTAAGTCTTCTGCATCACCTAGTGTGATATTCTTTACTAGCAAACAAGATATATCTTTAATATCGTAACCAATGATTTTCAACATTTGGTCAATGAAATGAGCACCATAGTTTCTAAGCATGCCACCACCATATTTTTTTAAACTTTGCCAATCGTTTCTAATGCTATATCTGAAATCTGAAAAATGTACCCAAAACACATCACCAATTTGATCGTTTTCTATGAGTGATAAAATATTTTGAAAATAGCCTGAAAGTCTTCTAGGTTGATAAGTAGTGAGAATGCAATTATTTTTAATTGAAATTTCTTTAATATGTAAAGCTTCTTTGTAATTTAAAACTAATGGTTTTTCACAAATTACATTTTTACCTGATTCAAGACATGATATTAACATTGGATAATGTAAAATGGTTGGACTTGCTATGACAACTAAATCTAATGCGTCATTATCGATCATTTCTTGGTAATTACTATATCCTTTACATTGGTATTTTGAAATTCCTTCTTTTAAAAAATCATTTCTAAGATCTGAAACTGATATTAAATCAAAATATTCATGTTTATCAATTTCACAAGCATGAAAATTCCAACCAATTCTGCCTAGTCCAATCAAACCTGTTCGAATATTTTGATTCATGAAGAATTGATTAAAATTTTTTGACCGGTTTTGGCGGATTCATATGCAGATTCAATAATCTTTGACATTTTAACAGCATCGCAAATGGTTGATAAGGGGTCTTCCTTGTCTAAACACCATTGGATATAGTTGTTTATAAAATTTTCACCAATAGATCCTCCATAGGCTTCAGAAATATCTAAAGAATAATAATAATTTCTTTTATTATTATTATTGTATTTTTTATCTTTAGATTCTACATAAATACCGGTTGGTTGTTCATTTGATGACCATATTATCCTTCCCTTATCGCCATTAAAGGAGATATATGTGTCATACCCAGATTTATTATTGTATCCACTTCCACTTAAAGTAAGAATATACGAAAGCTGTAAAGTTGCTATTTGCCCCCTTTTAAATCGTAAAATTAATGTGCATGCATCTTCTACATCAATTGTATTTGAAGTATAAATCTCTGTGTCGGCATATACTGAAACAATTTCGTCATCTAGTATGTAACGCATTAAATCTATAAAATGACATCCTAGCCAATTTAATATGCCACCTCCAGAATAATCCTTTTTAAAAAGCCAATGAGAAGGATCCCTGTTGTCCACAGATGTGGTAAGCATACGCATTTCAATGGTTAAAATTTTACCACATATACCTTCTTTAATAATTTCTTTAGTTTTTTTGGTTCTTGGATCTGCTCTATTTATATAGCAAACTCCAAATTTATTGGTTCGATTTTTTAAATAATTAAATATTTGGTTTGATTCTTTATGATTAAAACCAACAGGTTTTTCTGCAAGTATATGAATGCCTTGATCTATTAAATATAGACAAATATCTTTAATTAAATTATGACGAAGTGCTGTAATAACAAAAAAAGGCTTTTTTTCTGCGATCTCCTTTAAGTCTTTAGATATGCAACAAATCTTAAAATATTTTTTTATATCTATTGGCTCATTTTTTATTTTTCTGTCATCCCATACGTAAACCTCTTTGATTTTATTAAGTGCATGAAAAGAATTTAAATGTAATAAAGAGTGAGGATGATCTAATCCAATTAAAGCAACTTTCATAATCTTTTTTTAATAAAACTTAATATATTTATACATAAGTTTAAGATTAAGTGTAATTGGAATTATTAAAAATAATTACAATAAATGGCATGCAGCTAAATGTTCTTTACTATCTTTAGAATAATTGATTAAGTGTGGAACTTCAATTCTGCAACGGTCTTGACTCATTGAACATCTTGGATGAAACGGGCAACCAGATGGAGGATTAATGGGATTGGGTACATCACCTAATAATGTAATTCTTTCTTTTCTTCTGTCTAGATCAGCAACAGGTATTGCTGAAAGGAGTGCTTTTGTGTAGGGATGTAGTGCATTTCCATATAAAGCTTCACTCATAGCCAGTTCTACAATTTTCCCAAGATACATCACAGCGACACGATCACTAACGAATTCAACTACACTCAAATCATGAGTAATAAACACAAAGGTAAGATTTCTTTCTTCCTTTATCTTTTTTAATAACTCAAGTACCTGGGCTTGAATGGATACATCAAGTGCACTGACTGCCTCATCAAGAATAATCAGATCTGGATCTATGCATAAAGCTCGTGCAATACCTATTCTTTGTCGTTGCCCACCCGAAAATTCATGAGGGTAATGATCCATTTGTTCTCTTCGCATATTTACAGCTTCTAACAGATCTCCAATTATCTTTCTGCGTTCTGCTTTTGATGTAATTCCATAAATTTTAAGAGGATCTTCTAGCGAACCAAAAACAGTAAAAGCTGGATTTAAAGATGAATGAGGGTCTTGAAATACAATTTGTAATTTTTTTCTAACATCTTTCATTTCTTCCCAATTTAATTTTCTAAGATCTCTATCACTTATTTTGTCATTATAAATAATTTCTCCTTCTGTTGGCTTCACCAGCTGTAAAATTGATTTTCCAAGTGTTGTTTTTCCACAACCACTTTCACCTACAAGCCCTAATGTTTCCCCTCGATATATTTCTAGATTTACACCGTCAACAGCTTTGATATGTCCTACAGTTCTTTTAAATACTCCCTTTCTAACAGGGAAATAAGTCTGAACATTTTTAAGATTTAGTATTATTTCTTTATTATTATTCATCTTGAAGAATTTTGTCTGAATACCAACATCTCGTTGTATGAGTATCACTTAATTCAATACCCAATGGCATAGTTAAACATTTGTCATCAGAAAAATCACAACGTGGCATAAACTGACATCCTTTGGGCCTATTAAGCGGATCTGGAGTCGAACCCCTTATTGGTTTTATTATCTGGTTTTTTCCGCGCCCTAAAACTGGAATAGAATTTAAGAGTGCTTTAGTATATGGATGAGCCGGTGATCTTAATACCTTTTCAATCGATCCACTTTCTACTATGTTACCCATATACATGACTACTACGTCATCCGCTAATTCTGTTACAACACCCATATCATGAGTGATTAGTATAATAGCTGTTTTGTGATCTTGTTTTAGTTTATCCATCAAATCAAATATTTGAGCTTGAATAGTGACATCAAGTGCTGTGGTCGGTTCATCAGCGATAAGAATTTTAGGGCTACATGCCATTGCCATAGCAATCATAGCACGCTGTCGCATTCCACCTGAGAATTGATGTGGAAATTCCAACACCCGTTGATCCGGTATTGGTATATCCATTTCCCTTAATAATTCTATTGACTTTGATTTGATTTCTTCATTGGATAAACGTGTGTGATATTTTAAATTCTCTCCAATTTGGAAACCTATACTGTAGACAGGATTTAAAGCAGTCATAGGGTCCTGAAAAATCATAGCAATATCCGCCCCCCTAAGAGACCGCATCTTCTTCCCATTTCTTCTTAATTGATCAATTCTGATATCTCCGTTAGCACTGTGATAGATAATTTCACCTTCTTCTATGCGAGATAGCTTTGGCAGCAATTGCATAATTGAAGATGCTGTGACACTTTTTCCGCATCCACTTTCTCCTACAATACAAAGAGTTTTCCCCTTTTTAACATCAAAGGAAACCCCGTTTACAGCTTTGTTGCACTGGTTGTTAGTGTAGAAATAAGTTTTAAGATCCCTTACACTAAGAATTGTTTCTAAACTCATTGAAATCTTTACCCTTGTAAACTAGGATCAGTTGAATCGCGTAGTCCATCACCGATAAAATTAATTCCAAGAACAAAAAGAGAAATCATGACTGAAACTGGAAACCAGACCCACCAGAAATCTTCAAGAATTCTTAGATCTATTGCGACATTGAGAATATTCCCCCATGTAGGGATGTTTAAAGGAACTCCTAAGCCTAGAAAGCTTAAACCTGCTTCCTGAAGGATGAACATTGCGGTACTCAAGGTAATATTTACCATAATGGGTCCAAGAGCATTAGGTAGGACATGCTTAAATGAAATTCTGAATGAACTTAAACCGAATGCCTGTAATGCTTGAACATACTCTTCTTCTCTTAAGGAAAGCATTTGTGCTCTAGTCATTCTGAACAATCCTCCCCAACCGGTTAAAGTAAAAATGACCATCAAGTTCATTAAACTCTGTCCAAGTATGGCAACAAGCAATAAAACAAGAATAATTTGAGGAAAAGCCATTACAATCTCGGAAATTCTAAGCATTAAACTGTCTATCCAACCGCCTCGATAACCAGTATAAGCTCCAATACTGACTCCAATAAGAGCAGCACCTATGGCGCTCCCAAGTCCAACCAAAATAGAAATACGTCCTCCATAAATAATTCTTGCGTAGACGTCACGACCTACTTTATCAGTTCCAAGAATATGTTCAGACGATGGTGGTTTCAAAATCATTCTGAGATTGACTTTCTGTGGATCATACTTGCAGATCAGAGGCGCAATAATTGAAGCAACTATTACAATACTCACAAATCCCAAACCAATGACTGCCAGTTTGTTGCTCAGCATTTTGCTGAGAGCACGGTTTTGAATCCTTTTACGTGACTTACCGGTTTCCTCTCGTTCCCTAAGTTTGTCAAACTTTCTATCGAGGCTTGTTTTTTTTTTGATTGAGGTTTCCATTATTTAATTATTCCAGTTTTACACGGGGGTCCAACAAGGCTGTTAAAAGATCAATTAGGAAACTTGCAATGAGAACTGCATTTACAGAAAGAAAGGCAATCATCATAATCAATGGATAATTTCTCCCTCTAACTGCAAGCACAAATTGTTCTCCAACTCCAGGCCATTGAAAAACCTGTTCGATGATTACTGTCCCACCTATTAACATAGGTAATCTAAAACCGATTAAAACAATGACTGGAATTAGCGCCACCCTAAATCCATGAAGAAAATTTACTCTCCATTCTGGAATCCCTTTACTTCTAGCGGTTTTGATGAATTCCCGATTCATTGAATCGAGCATGCTGGAACGTGTGTAACGCATCACCCCTGCAGTCATTATCAGACTTAATACAGATGCTGGTAGAATAAGATGTGGAAGATGATCCCAGAAGGTTTCATAACCTGGCATCAATCTTCCACCTACAGGGAACCATTTTAGTTGGAGTGAAAAAAGTACTATTGCTGAAAGTCCAAAGATAAATTCCGGTATAGAAACACCAAGCATTCCAAAAACCGTAAATGAGTTATCAATAGCAGAACCACGTTTCAAAGCACTTATGGTTCCAAAAAAGGTTCCAATAATAGTCGATAATAACAAAGCAAAAAGTGACAGTTCAAGTGTTGCTGGTAAACGGTCAAGTACTATGTCTTTTATGGCTACACCACTTGCAAAACTGTAGCCGAAATCTCCTTGTAGAACATTAATTAACCATCGGAAATAACGTATAAGAAAAGGGTCATTCAATCCCAGTGCTTCTCTCATAGAGTTAAGAGCCTCTGGGGTCATATCCCTCATGGCTTCAACCGGAATCATATAAGAGACGGCATCTCCAGGTGTTAACTCAAGCCCTAGGTAAATCAGAAAACTGATTACAAGAAGCATTGGAGCTAGAAAAAGTAATCTTCTTAAGAAATAAGCCGTCATTTTTTTTCGAAATGGTAGAGATTGGGAGAACTGCGTTTTAATGCAGTTCTCCTAATTTTGAAAAGAATTAGAGGGGAATTATTTCATTGGATATTGGTTGATCCAAAGTATCCGTGTGTAGGGGATATCAACAGGAACCACTCTCATGTGATCCATTTTTTGGAGTGACATTACATCTGCAACGTTTTTCGTAAAACCAACGTCGAGTTTACCGGCTCGAGCATTTTTAACGACATCAGGATCATTATCCATACTTGGATAACAAACTATTTCATCAATTTTTGCACGCCCGCCGTGGAAGTCATCAAATGGTACCATTACGACGTAATCGTTCATTTCCACCTTTTTGATTTTATAAGGGCCGCTGCCTATTGGACGCTGAAAATAAGGATGTTGCTGAAACTTGTTGGGATCAGCATCCTGGAGATGCTTCTTGGGCAATGGCGGCCATTGAGAAAAAGTCATCAGACTGTTTGGATCGAGTTTCTCAAATTCAAAGGTAATGGAGGTTTTGCCTTTTGTTGTGATTCCAGCGATATGGCTCGCAGATCCATCTTTGTATGCCTTTACTCCTTTCAGGGACTCAAAGGTAGTTCTGAAGACCGATCCAAGGACCGGAGTTTTAACTGAATATTCCACACTCCACCTTATATCTTCTACTGTCAGCGGTGATCCATCATGCCAGGTAAGGCCATCGTATATTACAAAGTTGAGTGTCTTGCCATCATCACTCAGATGGTAGTGTTTGGCCATTCCTGGATACTTTGGAGTTAAAGATCCATCAGCAACAATGAGGCGGTCAAGCAGGACCTTTTGGGGCAGCATCATGCCTGGATCCCACCAAGGATGGTAAAAGAATTCTTCCGGCCCGGTGTTGGAATATAAAACCATTTTTCCGTCTTTATTCGGTGGCACAGTCCAATCCACAATATTTGTTCTGTAGTTGTATTGGGCATTCCCATAGTCACCACCATTTCGGTTGACCCTTTTGTTTTCGTAGACAAACAACTGCTGATAGTAGAGAGGATAATCCCAAAGCATTTCATTCATGTATCTCTCAATTGCAAAGAAAGCCTTTTTCTGCTTTTCAATATCGGCAGTAGCGTTTATCCCGTCGACAAGAGCGTCGATTTTATCATCACAGGGCACCTGAGGGTTCCTGCCGCATCGGAAGTCATTATAATACTCCTGAAGGGCCAAAGCAGCCTTGGCACCATAGCCAAGATTATATATAACCGCAGAAGGTCCATTTTTGGCGTCTTTAGGCACACTGTTCAACTGAGCACCTACATCGCCTTCAAGCTTGCGGAATGTTATTTGAATACCAACATCAGCAAGATAGGCTTGAACTGCTGTCATTAAATCAACAGTCAATTGGTCTCCATAATAATAGACTAGGTCGAGCACTTGACTTGAATCCCAATTAGCTTCCTTAAGCAACTGTCTTGATTTATCAGGATTGTATTTATACTGATTTAAGTCCGGTGCTTTAAATGGACCATTGGGTATTCGGCTGTCCGCAGCTATTGCCATTCCTTCTAATAAGGTTTCTGCTATTGTATCCATGTCAATGGCATAGGCAATTGCTTGTCTTACCCTAAGGTCTGACAATGGATTACTGTTTGCGGGTTGTGCAAACAGATTGGCTGATGTGAGTAACATCAATCCTGAAATCAAAAATAGAAATATATTTTTCATTTTTACCTTGTTTATGGATTAATTAATAATTTTTAAATACATAGATTAAATTATTCTTTATTTTCTTACATAATTCCTCCTATATAGAATGGTTGATCATAAATAAAAAATTATACTATATTTGTTAATTAACTAACCTTTTAAAACCAGAATGTTTTGGGTTGTAATTAATTCTTTTATCGATGTCATTTTTATCTAAAGATTCGGATAGTTCTTTAAATACTTCCTCAGCCATTGATATGCATTGATCTACATGTCTTGTTTGATGTGAAAGTGTAGGATTGAATGATGAACCTGATAAAAAACCAAAATCTAACATCCTTATTGTATACATAGTCATCATTGAATTAGCTTTTGGGTGATCAAAACCAATTTGTGCCAACTCGGGTCTACCTCCTGTTAAAACTGGTAGATTATATTTTTTGCCAAGGTCTTTCCAGCCAGATAGGAAAGTCTCTCCTATTTTTTGTATATGAGAAGGAATATCATGTGTTTTCATTTTCTCGATACAGGCTACGCTTGCAGCCGGGCCTATTCCCTCAGTCCAATAAGCACTTGATATGAATGATGTTTGAGCAGCTTCCATGGTTGGTTTATTTCCAATCACTGCTCCCATTGGGAAACCATTACTTAGGGTTTTAGCAAATACGGCCATATCAGGTTGTACATCATACAACAGATGTGCACCACCGAGACAAAGCCTCCAACCAATTGAGATTTCATCAAAAATCAGCTTGGCTTCGTAGAATCTCGTCAAATCTCTTATACATTCTAAAAATCCTGGATCTGGGTCCTCAGTCCGAGTGGGTTCCATTATGACTGCTGCTAATTCGTTACCATGATTTTCGAAAAGATTTTTAACCTCAGCAGTATCATTATATCGAAATGTAAGAACAGTATTTTCAAGACCTTTGGGAACTCCATTGGGTTCTAGCCCTGGGAGAAGATGACCTTCGAGACCAGCAGTACCCTTTTCACCAAGATTTGCTGCTAAATACCAATCCTGCCAACCGTGATAGCCACAAACGGCAACTTTGTCTCTTCCTGTTGCTGATCTGGCAATTCTTACGGCAACTGATGTTGATTCTCCTCCGGTCCTGGTAAAGCGTGCCATTTCGGCCCAGGGATGTATTTCAAGAAGGAGTTCTGCAAGCTTGACCTCATCATAGGAGGAAAGGGTCGACATCGAACCCATGTTTACCCTACGGATCACTGCATCGTTAACGTCCGGATCGGAGTAACCGAGGATGCAAGCAAGGATACCGTTGAAAGACATATCAATATAACGATTTCCTGAGGTATCGAATATTTCACAGCCCTTTGCTTGTTCTGCATAAGCAGGCCATTCATTAGGAGCAAGCATTTCAGGTCTTTTACTGAAAAGCTGGGTTCCTCCAGGAATGATTTTCTTAGCGTATTGGTATTGTTCTAAGACTTTTAACCGAGTGGAAGTTGGGGATAGTCCCAGCAATTGCTTAGCATTGATCGAAAAAATTCTCTCAATGTCCGAATCATTCAAGCAAAGTGTCTTGCAGGCTTGTTTGAGGGCCAAAAGGGATTCCAAGCCAACTAAGGTTGGAGATCCATGTTTCCACCCATTCCAGTTTGTATTGTGGTCGTAAAACCACATGAATCCATCCCCGATTGAAGTGGCTTTCCCGCGCATTTGAGAAACTGGGAAATCACTTCCATACATCATGCGAGTGGTTCCTGTCGTTCTAAGGATGGCTTCCAATGCAGCAGGCTCACAGACTGCTGATGTATCAAAATAGACATTGTCCAGATCCTTAATCTTGTCTATGGCATCTTGTGTGTGACCGCTATTAAAACCTCTTGCAGCATGTGCCAGCACTAGGTGCGCATCGGGATACCTTAAACAATGTTCTCTAATGTATTTCCAATTGGACGGATCACTCAATCCCGTTTTCTTGACGATGTGCATCGTGATCCACAATCTTTTTTTGTTTGCTATTTCCCAAGCCCACTCAGGGAGAAATTCCTCTTGATTCGCTTCAAAGGTTTCTTTTCTTTGAGCAAAAACATGATATACCTTGAATCCTGAAAAATGTTCTCGTTTTATTTGTCTATCCACTTCGTCAGGATCATCGTCAGGCCGAATCATCATCAACCCTCTTGATAAAGTTCGCTCGTTGAGTTCATTCCTCAAAAAACCATTCGCTTTATGACAGTCCAGTGACTCAATTGGAAAAGGGAAAAAAAGACCGTCATGGTTTCTTGGCCCCATCCAGAGGTCGAGGCTCGACTTCATTGTGTTGAAGCCAACTTTGTTGTGTTTGTTTTTATGTATTGTTTTTTGAAGATGCGAGGGATCGTACCAATGGGCATGTGCATCAAAAATTTCATCCGGAACAAAGGATGAAATTTGTTCATGAAAAAGTTTTTGGTCCTCTTCACGCACATCTAAAAGAGAATGATCGATTCTTAGAAAAACGGATTCTTCTCCTGATTTTGAATCGTTTAAGTTGTCTTCAAGTGCACACATATCATTTTTTAAAATTGTTACCAGGCAGTCCAACCACCGTCGATGATCAGGTTCTGGCCTGTCATGTAACTGCTTGCATCACTTGCTAGGAAGACCAGAGCTCCTTTCAGTTCTGATGGGATGCCCATTCTGCCCATTGGGCTTTTTTTGCAAAGCCGTTCTACCATCTCTGAATGAGCTAGAGGCCCTGGAAAAGGCCCAGGGCTCAAACAATTGACACGAATTCCATTTTTTGCCCAATAAACTGCTAGATGACGGGTCATATGAATGATCCCTCCTTTCAGTGTGTGATAAGCAACTGGACTTGCAGGACAAACCCCTTCATAGGTTTCCGGGTAGGATCCAGCTACCCCATACATCGAACCCAACATGATGATGTTTGCAGGTTTTTTATTTTCTACTGCCCAATCCCTTAAGCGTCGAGCCAGTAAAAAATAAGCACTGGCATTGCCGAGTTGTTGTTGAAACTCATGTCCTGTGACCTCGGTTAAATCTTTTGCCAATGGGAAATGTCCATTGTTCACAAGGATGTCCAGGGCACCGGTTTTTTCTATAAGTTCATTAAATCCTGAATCTAAAGAAGCCTCATCCATGTGATCCAGCGCAATGCCTATATGTTTTCCTTTGGCAGGTCCTTCTAATTGGTCCGCAATTTCATCTGCTTTTTTTCTTTGCCGACTACTCACCACAACTGTTGCTCCAACTTCTGCCAATGCAAAAGATAAAGCCTTCCCAAGATATCCGCTGGCTCCTGTTATCAAAGCCACTCTTCCTGTTAAATCAAACAGTGATTGAACAGTCGCATCGGGTTCTGGTTGAGTTGAAAACATTGAATTGTTGAGGGGTTGCGTGAATCTATTTATGGGTTCACTTCAATTCCAAAGGAAGACTGTTGGAGTTTGGAACTTTCATGATAGATTTGAAATTTTTCATGGTCTCTTTGGGCACTGACTCCTTTAAAAACCATGGCAAAGCTACGTCGATGACGATCTTTGGTTCCATTAGGACCTGCACGGTGAATGGTATTTCCATAATGAATTAATGCATCTCCAGGTTCTGCTACTATATTCACTTCCTTTTCCAAATCAGACGGATCTAAATCTGAGATTGATTGTGAAAATCCCAAAGTCGGAGAGGTCACATGCTTTCTTAATCCTTTTAAATGAGAACCTTCTATGTATCTCAAGCAACCGTTGGAATGGTCCACAGGATCCAACGGAACCCAAATGGTTAAAACATTGGGAGGTTCCAGGCAAAAATAGTAATTGTCTTGGTGAGGGGGGGTCTCATGCTCTGTATTAGGAGGTTTGTTGAATAACTCTACACCCCAAGCAGGGTCTACAGGTTCATCCAGTAATAGCTTGGCTGTGTCCATCCACAAAGGATGATGTCGATAATTTTCAAAAAAGGGATCCTGATTCATACGATGGAGTTGTTTCAAAGTTTCTGGTTTTTCAGGATCTTCATAAAATACATCACCAGGATCGAGATGAGGCACCTGCTCGATAATGTATCTTTCCACTTCATGCCTTAACTCTTCCAAAAGTGATGTCTTCAAGAATTGATTCAGATGTACATACCCATTTTTTAAGAATGAGGTCTTCAGTTTGGATTCGATCATGGTTTATTCATTCTTTATTCAAGCATTGGATGGCCAAAGTGCAGGATTGATCCACCTTGTATCCAGCTCTTCGGAGTTTTGTGTCAGAGTCTGTGTTAATTCTTTTGGTAAGGGCCCCCGATCAAAAATTGAGATGTTTTCTTTGAGTTGTGTCAGTGAATCATTTCCAATAATCAAATTGCTAGCTCCGGAACTAATCATAGCTCTCATGGAGAGTTCTTTGAGCGTCATTCCTGCTTTCTTAGCAAGGGATGAATAATGTAGATGCAAAGGCTTTAGAGCTTCTAATGTTTTTGGGATTTTATTGTTTCTCATCGTTAATATTCCTTGAAGGAATACGCTTCTTAAGAAAATAGCTGCTTTCTTCTGGTTACTAAATGAAAAAGTCTCTTTTTTGAAGTGACGTTGATCCATGACGTTGACTGGAATCTGAAATACATCCAGTTCTTCAGATTCGAACAATTTTTTTACTGTTTCAGGATCATGTCCACATGACACTCCAATCAATTTGCACTTACCTAAATCTTTTTGACGTTGAAGAACTTCTAAATGAATGACATCTTCTTCACGATGAAAAAGAACTCCACTAATGCATTCCATTTTTAGCCTTTTGAGAGAATCATCGAGTGAGGTGATAATTGCCTTCTTCGAATCTTTTTCAGATTTCCGAGCCTCTTGATTCAAAGGTTTTATTTTTGTAAAAACGGAAACATGTTTGGATATTCCTAATTCTTTAAAAATCAATCCAAGTCTTAATTCACTTTCTCCATAAATAGCAGCAGTATCATATTGATTAATCCCTGCTTCATGGGCGTGTTTTATGATTTTCAGTACTTCTTTTCTTGATGGCTGACCTTTTTGGTTGGCAATTCCATAGGGCAATCCAAATTGAACGGTTCCCAACATCATTTTTGGAAGGACCTTCTTGATGGAAAATGATTCTAGATGTTGATTCATTTTATGAAACCAAGTCTTGTTCAAATTTTAGGGTTTCCTTTGTTAGCCATTCATAATCGTGAACACTTAAAGGCTGATAAGGAGATTTGATGGTCAAGGAAATGTCCATCCCACCCAACTTTGCATAAGCTTTATCAATTGCTCCATCAATGTATCCTTTATTTAGTAAAGGAAGTGCTGTCCTAAAAAAAAAGTCCATGATTTCATGATGATATTGTTCTGAAAGCTCCAGGTTTCGTGAAATCACCGCATCAAAAAAATTTCTAGACCTTTCTGGAAAGACATAATGATAGGATGGAATGAATCCTATTTTTTGTACATTGTAGCCAAATGGGAAAGAAGCCTCCGTCAGAAAATGTTTGATAGAAGGGGCATTTTTCAGCAACTCATAGATTTCCATCCAATTTCCAGAGCCTGTTTTGGCAGCGACTAAATTGGGATATTTTGAGTGAATACGTTCCAATTCTTCACCTGTTAAACGTCTTTTATTACGTGGATTATTGTAAAGAAGGAATTGGAGGTCAGGAAATCCGTCGCAAAGGTCTCCGAAATAATTCTCAAGTTCTACATCACACATCTCTTTCCAGAAGGGAAGAGTTACCTGTATCTGATCAATACCCAGGTCTTTGCAAATACTGCATTTCCATTTTATTTGAGAAGTGCTTAACCCAAAACAGCCTATCTGGCGGTATCCAATCCAGTCAGAAGTCTTTTCTGCAAAGTGTTTTACAATCTCACTAAATTCGGCTTCTGATGGTGCATAGCCTTCTCCACTGGTTCCAAAGAGATAGAGTCCATCACAGGATTGATTCATCAAATGTTCTAAAATTTCTAAAAAAGAATTTTTTTCAAAATTTTGATCTTCATCCCAAGGAATTGGAGAACTTACCAAATAACTCGGTATTTTCATTTCTATCAACTCTCTTGATGGATTTTGGTCCTAAAGTCTTTGTAACGAAATCCTCCATCAACGGTCAGGATCGATCCAGTAATGTAGTCGGATTTATCTGAAACCAAAAAACAAGCAGCTTGAGCAATTTCATCTGCGGAACCAAGTCTTCCCCAGGGTAGCTTTGAAGCCTCTTTTTGAATGGTTTGCTCTTTAAACGCTTCATATTCACCTGGAGTATCAATCCATCCTGGTTGAATTGCATTAACGTTGATGCGGTGGTGACTCAATTCAACGGATATGGTTCTGACCAGATGATTCAAACCTGCTTTAGCACAACCATACGCTGCAGATTGAGCTATAGGCATTTCTGCTTGAACACTGGATATGAAAAGCATTTTTCCTTTCGTTCCTTTTGAGACCATTGTCTGCGCAACTAATTGAGATACATAAAATCCACTGATCAAAGTTGTCTGAATTATTTTTTCAAAATCATTTGGAAGCTGTTTCAAAAAATCTTCTCTAATACTCAATGCGGGGTTGCTGATCAAAATATCTATTGAAATATTTTCCCTTTGAATTTCTTTGATGAGTTTTTCACATTCGGCCCTGGAAGATACGTCCGCAGTTATTGCAATACATGAAACATTTTCATTGATGATTTCTTTTTTTGTTTGTCCCAGGTCAGGACTTTCCTTTCGATCATTGATAATCAAATTAGCGCCTGATTTTGCCAAAACGAGGGCACATGCTTTTCCAATGCCTCTTCCAGCACCAGTCACTAAAGCATTCTTTCCGCTGAGATCAATTAACATTCTTTGATTACATAAAAAAAGCATTCAACTTATGCATGCATCTAATTCCTTTGAATGTCTCTCTAATTCGTTTTTTAACATGGTGAAGTCACCACCGTAGGGCAATAGTTTTGCGCCTTGAGAAAGGATGTGTTTGATATCGTCACTGCCAGATACAGGCCTACCCCAAGCTTTGCCATGCTTGTTTGCCGCTTCAGCCACTTTGATGATGGATTGTTCAAGATTTAATTCAGAACCAAGTTTGTTGATCCTCAAACCAAGATCACCAGTGCCTATGAATAAGCTGTCAACACCCTCAACGGCAGCAATCTCATCTGCATTTTCAACGGCTTCTCGGGTTTCAATCTGGACAACAAGAAAGGTTTCATTGTTTGCAGGTTCTGTATATTCATATCCTCCTTGCAACATGAATTGAGAATCCATGCCTGCACCGTCAATCCCACGATCTCCCTGTGGTGGGAATTTGATGGAATTTACGAGGGTTCTGGCTTTTTCGGAACTAGAAACATGAGGAATCATCAGGCCAGAAGCCCCATCTTCCAAATAGCGATAAAGTTTGGATTTTTCGAGTGTCGAGGGCCTGATCATGATGTCGATATCATGAAGATGAGACTGATAAAGAAGTGACTGGACTTCCCTGTCATCAAATGCTCGATGCTCTAAATCAAGCCAGATACAGTCAAAATCATAAAAAGCTGCATGGGCAATGAAAGATGGAATGTAATGCTGAAGGCAGCATATTTTGGCATGAAGATTGTTACGCCATTTTTTGAGGGTTTTGCAAGAACGCATTGAGAAATCCTATTAATGGTATGACCAGATAAAGGGTTTGCTAATTAAGACTTCTTGAACGATATCAGAAGATAAGGTAAAATCAATAAAAATTTAGAAAATATAAATTTTGGTATGACCAAATACAATAATTGGATTTATTCATAAATTATTAATCATTGAAACCGAGAATAAATTTTATGGAGAAAAATCCAATCGAAGTGATAAGTCAGGGGATCATTGAGGATATCAAGAATAACACCCTTCCCTCAGGAAAACCGATTCCTCCAGAAAGGAAGCTATCTGAAAGATTTGGGCATTCTAGAACTTCTGTGCGGGCTGCGTTATATCACCTTGAAAAACTTGGTTATCTTGAACTTAAAGCCAACAGAAGACCTACTGTTCTTCAGCCAAATATTAATTCAATTGTTTCATCTACGATCAAACAGTTAATAAATCTTGAAGATGACTTTGAGACCACTGCACATTTAGAACAATTAAGGCATTTTATTGAAATTGGAGCATTAAGTTCAGTCATTACAAAATCGGGGAATGTAGAATATATAAAAATACATAATGCGTTATTAAATAATTTTGAATCAATTGGAAATTTCGAAAAATTTATAGAATCTGATATAATTTTTCATAGGTCAATTGTAGCCATAGTAGGTAATCCAATTCTTATCTCTTTACATAAAGAATTATTGGTTTCAACCTTTACAAATAGGAAAAAATATGATAACCAAAACAAAAGAGATACAATGGTATATAATGAACACCGGGAAATATACCAATCAATCTTAGATGGGAATCTTGAGCATTCGACAAAAGTTTTGGATAAACATTTGACTAGATCATTTTTGGATTTACTTTCAACACAATTAAAAAACTCTAATTGAGATAAAAAATATGAAGAGGAGTATACCTGGTTTGACTAAAAAGGGTTGTAAAGCCAGACAATTCATATTAAAAAAAATTCTTGAAGAAGAAAATTTAGATTCTGTATTTATCTCAGATCAAAAACTTGTACATTATTTTACTGGGTTTTGGGGAAGGAATATATTTTCTCCAAGTTTTTGGATGGATGTTTCAGGAAAATCTATATTATCAATTCCCTTCGACTCGGAACAAGAATACTTTGCAGATGAAATAATTGTTTATCCCTCTAATAGACTTGGCACTTTAGAAGATTCGCAAATCCAATTATCATCGAGTATGATTTTAAAGAATATCAAAGAAAAACAAAAAATAGGCTACTATGAAATTATTCCAGGCTGTTATTCTTCAAAATATGCATGGTTTGATGTTAGTCTAAAATTATTAAAAATGAGAAGGAAAAAGCATGAAGATGAAGTTAAATTATTAAAATTTGCTATTGAAGCATGTGAGGAGGTTTATACGCATGTTCCAAAACTTTTGAAAAAAGGTTATGATGAGCTTGAATTATGGTCCGAACTCCATAGAGTGGGTGCTAATTATATAGGAGAAACTATTGGTGAATTGGGGAATGATTTTCAGATTGGTGGTTTAGGAAGTAAACCTAGGCCAAGAAAATGTTTAGAAGGTGAAGTCTATATTCTAGACTTATCTTTAGTAGTAAGAGGTTATGTAAGTGATATGTGTAGAAGTTTTTTAGCGGCTGGTAAACCAAATAATCTGCAAATAGAAGCACAAGAAAAAATAATTGAACTTCTTTTGGATTTAGAAGGAAAAATAAAAATTGGGGTAAGTTGCCATGAACTTCATCAAAATGCTCAAGACATTCTTCATGAATGGAAAGACTTAAAATTTACTCATCATCTTGGACATGGTATAGGCCTTTCTAATCACGAATCACCACGAATAAATGTGGAATGGGATGATTGTTTTGTAGAAGGAGATGTTTTCACCCTTGAACCTGGACTCTATGGAGATGGCCTTCATGCTGGATTGAGAATCGAAGAGGTTTATCATCTTTCAAATAATAACCTATTATCACTTACAAATCTTCCAAAAGAATCATTTTAATATGGAAAAAGAATTTATAGATTTCTCATCATCATTTTTGATTTTCAGACTTGATACTGAATATGTAAATCCAAAAAGTGTCAGCCATGCCCCTCCCTTTTCAGTCAACAATGCTAGAATTAACCATGAGTGTATTGCGACTCTAAAAGACAAAAGAACGAGTAAAAAAGAAATACATTATTTAGGTGCAAGTTGTAAAACGGAAAGGGTTGGAGTAGACAGCGATATTTGGACTGAACCTAACGCTGATTTTGTACCGGTATTTTCTAAAAATCATTACTTGAATATTAAAACTTTTGAACATGCACAGATAGAAATCCCTCTTTATCCTCCTAAATTGGGTACACAAAGTTCTAGACAATGGGGTTCAATTGATGAAAATTTTAGTAGTGTCAAACAGATCGTAAATAAAATTCCAGGTAAGGTAATTAATAAAATTGACGCAATTTTAGATTCAACTTTTGAAGGAAATAAGCTCAACGCTATCACGACTATTGAAAATGAGAATTACATTTATTCATTAGAATATCCTATAAAAACTATGAATGTTAATGAAAAAAATAAAATATTTCAAACTGATACTGGTCCTGTTATTTTCCCTAATCTAAACAAAAAATTTGATGATATATTTAGAGATATTGAGATGGCTTATATTGCATTTAATCGATTTGATTATGCTGAAATGATAGTAAGAAAAGAAAAAGAATTAAATTCTAAAATAAAAGTATTTCATTATCATGAAAAATACAATCTAGAAGTAAACAATACAATTATTACTCCAATTCAAAAAAATGTTAAATAATGAAGAAAGAAAAAATTCTACATTTAAAGATAATGGTTTTTTTGTTTCATCTAAATATTTAAACAAAAAACACACTAATAAAATCATCAGTAATGTTGATCGTTTTATATCCGATATTGTTCCAAAAATGCCTAATACTAAGGTATATTATGATGAAATAAAAAATAAAGATAGTCTGAAACAAATCCAGATGATGTTTGCTTATGATAAGTATTTTTATGATTTGATTTATGATAGTAGTATTTTTCAAATCGCAGAAAAATTACTTGAAGAAAAACCGACCCCAATTAATCTTCAATACTTTAATAAGGCTCCATTATGGAGCAAACCGACTCCGCCTCATCAAGATGGATATTATTTTAAAATAAATCCTATAAAAGCAATTACATTATGGTTGGCACTTGATGATGTTGATGAAACTAATGGATGTATAAGTTATTATCCAAAATCTCATCTTCATGGACTTCGGAATCATGTAAGATCAGGAGTTTTAGGTTTTTCTCAGTGCCTTCCAAATGATGACAATCTACTTAATGAATGTAATGAAATTCGCATGACATGTTCTGCAGGAAGCCTATTGGCTCATGATGCTCTGCTGATACACAGTGCAGATAAAAATCTATCCCATCGACCAAGACGATCTTTAGGTTTTATTTATTATGGATCATCAGTTGAAATCAATAAAAATAAAGCATCAGAATATCAAAAATCATTGGATGATGATCTTATGAAGAAAGGCTTAGTCTGAGCGTGATTTATTTTTTTTACAAATCCTGATTATTTATTTACAGAATTATTTAAGAATTTTAACAAAAAATTAAGGATGGAAGTTTGTCTTGAGGAACAAAAAATTGCTGTAGGGGGTATTGAACATGAAACAGCAGGTTTTCTACCCGGAGAAACTCCTTTAGAAGATTTTTTAAATTCAAGGGTTGTTGCAAAGGATCTATTACAACGTTCTGGGACTTCAAA
>Ga0187827_10003784_pt1 | contig 19163 bp, 15 predicted proteins | sample ETNtaG_39_FD_167969 | JGI IMG/M metagenome (GOLD analysis project Ga0187827, IMG submission 167969) | Marine microbial and viral communities from oxygen minimum zone, Eastern Pacific Ocean - ETNP2014_SV_150_PacBio MetaG (Illumina Assembly) | ecosystem: Environmental > Aquatic > Marine > Hypoxic... | reverse complement strand
TACTGTAGAACAGGAAGAGTTATTCATTATTGAAGCGCTTTTGTTTGCAAGCCCCCATCCTCTAACACAAAAACATGTAAATCAGATTTTTGAAAATGATCCCCCAAAATTGGCCTCTGTTATTGAAAAATTAAAAGAAAAATACAATAGTGAAAATCATGCATTTGAAATTCAGACCATAGCAGGTGGGTATCAACTCAATTCCCGACCAGAGTACGATATCTGGATTCGAAGATTATTAAATAAATCAGGGAAACTTTATCTGAGTACAGCTGCACTTGAATCGTTGGCAGTTATAGCTTACAAGCAGCCTGCAAATCGTTTTGAAATTGAGTCAATTCGTGGAGTTGATTGTTCAGGGGTCTTAAAAACTTTATTAAACAAAAACCTGATCTGTATTAAGGGCAGGGATGAAGGTCCTGGCCGTCCGCTACTTTATGGGACAACAGATGATTTTCTTGAAGCTTTTGGATTGGGGAAAATATCCGAAATACCTAAGCTGAAGGAAATCGCTGATTTGACTGATGACGAAGAACTCCCAAATGAGATGCAGGTTGATATTTTCTCGGAAGGTGCTGTTCCTGAGGGAGACTAATATTTATGAGGTTAAATAAATATTTAGCTCATGCCGGTGTGGCTTCAAGACGGCAGTCTGACGCTTTGATTCAGAAGGCAACCACATTCGTGAATGGAAAGCTCATCATAGATCCAGCGCACCCTGTCACAGAAAAAGACGACATCGTATTTGAAGGAATGAAGCTTTCTATTTCGAGAAAATTTCAGGTAATCCTGTTCCATAAACCTACAAAGGTTGTAACAACCACTTTTGATCCACAAGGTAGAAGAACTATTTTGGATTATGTCAAAACAAAAGATAGGATATTTCCAATAGGAAGACTGGATCGCATGACAACAGGGTTATTATTATTGACAAATGATGGAGAATTGTCAAACAAATTGCTTCATCCGAAATTTCGTATCCCACGAATATATGAAGCGGAAATAGATAATGTTTTAGATTCTAAAATGATACAAAAAATTGCAAAGGGAATTTTCATAGGAGATGGTGATTTTGGTCGGGCAGAAGTGTTAAAGCAGAAAAAGGTAAAGAAAAGGAGTACCGTACACTTAAAACTTTTTACTGGGAAGAAAAGAGAAATTAGGCGAATATTTTCTTTTTTAAATATACGCCTTTTCAGTTTGAAGAGAATACAATACGGTCCTATTTCGCTGGGGGACCTTCCGCGTGGAGAGTGGAGATACTTAAATGACGCTGAGGTGAATCAATTGAAAACTTTTAATAGATCCAAATAAAATGCTGGGTTATATAGAAATTGTCTTATTTATAGGTTTTATAATATGATAAAAGTAACTTTCTCGGCTTTTTGAGAATTAAATGTAATGATTATCGCAATTGATGGGCCTGCAGCAACAGGGAAAAGCAGTACTGCAAAAGCTGTTGCCGAGGAATTGAGTTTCACGTATTTGGATACAGGAGCTATGTATAGGGCAGTAACATTGGCTGTCCTTGAAAAAAACATTTCGCTGACACACGACTATGATATAAAATCATTTCTTGCTTCTCTGGATTTAAATATTCTTTATCTAGAGGAGACACTTGTAATTGAATTAGACCAGGTAGATGTTACAAAACATATCAGAGATCCTAAAGTGACAGCGAAAGTAAGTGAAGTCAGTGCGTTACCGGCGGTGAGAAAGGCCATGGTAAAGTTTCAGCGAAAATTAGCTTCAGATAAAGATTGTATTGTTGAAGGGCGGGATATTGGTACGGTCGTATTTCCGAACGCTGATCTAAAATTCTATATGATTGCCGATTCCAGAATTCGGGCTGAGCGAAGGAAAAAAGACCTTCTTAATTTGGGGAAGAATAAAGATATTGGTGAACTCGAAACAGAAATTAAAAGTAGAGATAGGAAAGATTCTACCAGAGTACATTCTCCATTGTCAAAAGCTGAAGATTCCATCATAATTGATACATCACATTTGGATTTTCGCGAGCAGGTTAATATGATTGTTGAGAAAATTAAAACAGAACAAAAAGGAAAAACATAAATGGTTGAAAAAGAATTGGAAACATCATTGCTTGAAGAGGCTTCGGAAGAAAAAACTGATGAAGTCAGTGCTGAGACCGTAGTGAGTACGGAAGAAACTGCACCTGCTATTGATTATTTATCCCCTGAATTATTTCAAAATATAAATATTTACAATAAAGAGGATATGGATCAGGAAAAAGTAGAGGAGGAAATCCCTGCCGAACTCCAATCCAAGTACCTTGAAACTTTGTCAGATATTGATGAACAGGAACTGGTCTCAGGGAGAGTGATCGGAATGACAGATAATGATATTATTTTAGATATTGGATTTAAATCTGAAGGTATCATTCACCGATCTGAATTTCCACAAGATAAATTACCGAGTATAGGAGACCAGATTGAAGTATTTTTAGAGACACTGGAAGACAGAAAAGGGAATATGGTATTATCCAAGACCAAGGCAGATTTCCTAAAATGCTGGAAGAGAATAAGAACGACATATGAAAATAATGAAATCATTTCCTGTAAGATTCTCCGTCGAATAAAAGGGGGGATGGTTGTAGATATTGGTGATATTGAGGCATTTTTGCCAGGATCACAAATTGATATTCGTCCAGTCCGTGATTTCGATTTGTATTTAGATAAAGAGTTGGAAGTCCGAATTGTTAAGTTTAACGAGATGAGAAAAAATATAGTTGTTTCCCGAAAAATCTTATTGGAAGATGAATTAAAGGAACAAAGAGAACATCTTTTTGATCAAATTAACATTGGGGATATTATAGAAGGCCAAGTAAAAAATGTAACTGATTTTGGTGTGTTCATTGATTTGGGGGGTATAGATGGATTATTGCATATAACGGATATTTCATGGGGAAGAGTGAACCATCCATCTGAAGTTGTTACATTAGATGAAAAACTTACAGTTAAGGTCATAGATTTTGATGAGGAGAAGAAACGTATTTCACTGGGTTTGAAACAGTTAACTACCCATCCATGGGAAAATGTAAGTGAGAAATACCCCATTGGATCAGCTGTGAAAGGTAAGATTGTAAGTATGACTAATTATGGTGCATTCATAGAAATTGAATCAGGTGTAGAGGGTTTAATCCACGTCTCCGAAATCTCATGGACAAAACATATCAAAAATCCATCAGAACATTATAGCATGGGGGATGAGATCGAAGCTCAGGTTCTTACCATTGATGTTGAAGAAAGAAAAATCAGTCTGGGTGTCAAACAACTCCAACCGGATCCTTGGGATTCAATCGAAGAAAAGTATATGATTGGTACTCTTCAAAAGGGGAAGGTTATAAACTTAACACAGTTTGGTGCATTTGTAGAACTTGAAGAGGGGATTGATGGGCTCATCCATATATCTGACCTATCTTGGACAAAGGTTTTAAGGCATCCAAAGGAAATTTTAGAAAAGAATCAGGAAATAGAAGTTAGAATATTGGAGGTTTCTAGGGAAAATCGCCGTATTTCTTTGGGATTAAAACAAGTTGAAGATGATCCTTGGGAAGAATATATAAAATATTTTGAAGCGGGTAAAGAAGTTCAAGGTACTGTTATTCATATTTTGGATAAAGGTATCATTCTGGAGCTGGAACACGAGATTGAAGGTTTTATCCCCTTTGGCAGAAAAAATAAAAATGTTCGTTCAAAGATTATGGAGAAGTACACACGAGGAGATGAGCTTACGGCTGTGGTAATGGAGGTAAAGCCTAATGATAAAAAAATTATCCTGATTTTAGATGAACTAAATGACGCTCCAGATGAAAAAATAGATACTGTAAAAGAATATATGGAAACTCAGGAAAGCCCTGCTGGTGAAAAAATAGAAATCCCCATACAGTCACAAAAACCTGAGGGTGATTCAGAATAGATATTATTTTTTGGTGATGATTTTTGGTTAGATACTCAATATTCAACCGAGAACAATACAGTAATTACTATTTATTTTTAGGCTCGTTTGGGCTGGGATTATTTCTCTGGCTGTTTGTGATTAGCAGTGAAGAATACTCCTATCGAATGGATATTCCTCTTGAAGTTAGAAATATAAGTGCAAAAAAAACTCTTAAAAAAGAAGTCCCCAGTATGGTTCAGGTACGTTTTTCTGGTACAGGCCATGAATTATTGAAAGCATTTCTGTTGAAGGACTTTTACGATGATTATAAATTAGTTTTAGACCTTGACCGTATTTCAGAAGAATATGAATTTATCTTAAATGAATATTATGAACGATTCCCACATAAAGTTGTTATTCCTTCATCATGGAAAATCAATTTTCTTGAAATTGTTTATCCTCTGGAAATTAAGATCAGTTTGGACGAATATCTTGTAAAATCTGTACCGGTTATTCCCAAAATAATTATCCATTCAGAGCCAGGATTTATCCAGGTTGGAGATATTAATATTTCCCCCAATATTATTGACATTGCCGGTCCCAGAGAATTAGTTGATTCGCTTCAATGGATAACGACAGAACCAGAAACGCTTTTAGCATTGAAGGAACCGGTTTGGGATGGGTCCTTATCTATCCACGCTCCGCACCCTATAATTGAATACAAAGATAGATCTATATCTTATGAAATTGATATACAAAAAATCAGTGAACGAATTATCAGTGATATCCCTGTTCAAGTGACTCGTGTCCCTGATGGATTACGAGTGTTTGTAAATCCGAGGACGGTATCCCTTACGGCGGTAGGAGGTGTGTTTCGAATTGCCGATATATATCCTGAAGATTTTGTTATATATGTAGACTTTGAAGATCAGTGGGTACAGAAAAAACAATTTTATGCACCAACTATTGTCATACCCAATGATGTCATTGAATGGCAGGATTTGTCACCACGAAACATTGAATTGGTAGTAACTCGGGATTCTCAATGAGCGTATTGGGGATTGAGACCTCCTGCGATGAAACGGCAGCTGCAATTGTTCACAATGGGAAAGTGCTTTCAAACATTATACATTCTCAACAGATTCATCAATCTTCAGGCGGCGTTATTCCGGAGCTGGCTTCCAGAGAACATGAATATTACCTGAACACTATTGTTCAAAAAGCATTAACAACTTCTACGATAAGTAAGTCGGAATTAAAGGGTATAGCTGTGACACAGGGCCCTGGGTTAGCGGGGTCATTGCTTACAGGAGTCTGTTTTGCAAAAGGGATGTCTTTAGGATTGAGGACACCCCTTATTCCTATCAATCATTTGGAAGCACATATATGTTCGAACTTTTTAGAAACTCCAGCGTTGACGTATCCATTGATTTGTCTTCTCGTTTCTGGGGGGCATACACAATTATGGCATATTATGGAACAGGATAAATATCATTTGTTAGGAGAAACTCGTGATGATGCTGCGGGGGAAGCATTTGATAAGGGGGCAAGAATATTAGGATTAGGATATCCTGGTGGACCAGCGATTGAAAAATGTGCAGTTGGGGGGGACTCAAAAGCCATTGAATTCCCTCGTGCCTTGTTAGGTAAAAATAATTTAGAATTTAGTTTTAGCGGACTCAAAACGGCACTTCTTTATTACATTAGAAACCTTGATGAAGGTGAAAAAAATCAAAATATACATAATATCGCAGCTAGTTACCAATCTGCTATTATTGATGTATTGATTACAAAACTTAAAATCGCTTTAGAATTAACTGCTATTAATAGCTGTGTCATTGTGGGCGGTGTGAGTGCAAATAAAATGTTAAGGGAATCAGCAAAAACCCATTTAGCTCCTGCGAAGGTACATTTTTCATCTCTCCCTTTGTGTACAGATAATGCTGCAATGGTTGCTTATTTAGGAGAATTAAAGCTAATGGCAGGAAAAAAATCTTCCCTTTCATTTTCTGTGCTCCCAAATCTCTCCCTAAAATAAAATAATCCGTTCAGAAGAATGGAAAATCTCAAAAAATGATAATAATATATTTGGGTGTTCAGAGTTTTCTTGTAAAGTCATCCAGTTTATATAACAATATTTTATTTATTCACAGTGCTCTCTTCTTTTATTTGTTCAGAATCTAGATTTTTCAATATGAATAAATGATTATCGAATTTCTCCATCAAACAGATTATTGGTTTTGGATTCTGCTTCTGGGAAGCGTCACAATAATAATTTGGTATATTATTTTTTTTAAACCAGAGAAGGAGTTTTTAATATTACCCTTCTTAAGGTTATTTTTTGTTGTAATTCTTTTAATAGGCCTGTTACAGCCAAATATTACTCAAGTCATTCAAAGGGAAAGAGAGAGAGAGCTAAGTGTTTTTGTAGATAATTCGATGAGTATGGGTTATCATAAAGAGAGCTCTCTAATTAGGTTGAACAAAGATTTATCATCATTTCGTGAAAAACTAAAAAATAAGGATATTAAACATTCCATTTATCATTTTGATAACTCCATCTATCCAGTAATAAATGAAATACCACTTACAGCAACTGGCTCAACCACAAATATTGGAGAAATTATCAAAAGCGCTGAACATGAAAACCCAGAAACATCAATGGGATATCTAATGATTACCGATGGACAGAATACCCTTGGAATAGATCCAAAACAATCAGTTACAGATGTTTCTATTCCTATATTTTCTTTGGGTGTAGGGGATAAATCTGCACTTGTGGATATCTCCATTAAATCTGTTGATGCTCCTACTGTTGCTATCAATAATGAGGTCATTGAAATTATCGGGACTGTAGAATCTTTCGGAGATATAAATCAGCGCTTGACTGTTTCTTTATATGATGAAAATAAATTAATTGGATCAAAATATATTCGTGTTATAGGAGGAGGGTCTCAAACGAATATTCGGTTTGGGTTTGCTCCTGATCAATTGGGTGAATCCCTTTATACCATGAGAATCTCTTCAATAGAAGATGAATTAAACATAGCTAATAATCAACATTCATTTAGTATTTCGATTTTGCAGGATCAATATAATGTGGCAATTTTAACTGGTGCCCCCTCATATAACACAGGAGTATTAAAGAAAATATTAAGCAAGATGCCACGTACTTCAGTGAATCATTTTATTCAGAATAAAAAAGAGTTTCGTCCCGGATTAAAAGAATTTTGGGAGAAAAAATATGAACTTATCATTTTGGATAATTTTCCTGTGAGTCAGATGTCAAAATCATGGTATTCCTTTTTGAAAAAAAAAATTGGGTCACATAAATCCAGTTTGGCATGGTTTTCGGGACCGTCGACTCAAGAAAGATATGTTTCTACACTTTTTTCAATTTTTGGATTAAAAGATGCTAATTGGATATTTGAAGATAAATTGACGGAATGGACTTTGACTTCAGAGGGGGAAAAAATAATACGATCATTCAGTATGCATCCTGATTTTATTTTTAGAGAATTAGAGTTTCCTCCTTTAAATCCGGGGCTTCAACTAACCCATCAACATTCGTGGATGTATCCTTTGGCATCATTTAAAAACGGTGGTAATACCCCTGTTTTACTTACAGGTGAAACGAATAATGTAAGAATGGCAGTATGGTCTCCCACAAATTTGCACGCATTACATTATAATTTAACATCAACAAAATCTAAGGAATTTTCAAAAATATTATTGAGCGGATTATTTTCATGGTTGTTACGTACTGGTGGTAATGAAACTCTTCACTTTCGATTGAATAAAAATAATTATCAACAGGGCGAAGAAATTGAAATTTCCGGTATTCGGTATTCCGAATCAGCAAAAGGAGAATCTGCCCTATTTTACATTATTGTCAAGGATTCTATTGTTAGTTCAACTGAATTACAATTCAATCCGTTATTGGAAAGATGGGAAGGATCTTTGTGGGCATCCTTTCCCGGGACAAATGAATATATTGTTGAATACAAAGATAATTCAGGTACCTATGACCAGAAAGGAAAGTTCTATGTGGAAAAAAGTCAGGTTGAATTGAATAAAGTATATTTAAATGAAGAACTTTTGAAATATATCTCAGGAGAGACTGGGGGAGAATATTACCACTGGGCAAATATGGATAGCATGATTTCACAGCTCGACCCGAAAATTACAATAATGACTGAAACCAATAAAACTCGGCCTTTTGAGAGATGGTGGATTGTAGTTATTTTAATTTCCATTTTATCTTTGGAATGGGGTCTCCGTCGTAAATTTGGCTTCTTATAATTTCATTAATATATATAAAATCAGATAAATGAAAAAAATAACTATTATTGGGACTGGATATGTAGGGTTAGTGAGTGGTGCCGGGATTTCTGATTTTGGTCACCAAGTTACATGTGTAGATATCCTCGAAGAAAAAATCTCTTATTTGAATCAAGGGGGAATCCCTTTTTATGAACCAGGGTTAAAGGATTTAATAGAACGGAATGTCCAGTCTGGTCGACTATTGTTTTCAACTGAAATAGAGAGGATGATAAAAAATAGTGAGATTATTTTTATTGCTGTTGGGACACCAGAAGCTGAAGATGGTAGTGCGGATTTAATGGCAATAAATTCAGTAGCTGACACCATCGCGAATAATTTGAATGATTATAAAGTGATCTGTACGAAAAGTACTGTCCCAATAGGTACTGGAGAAAAAATAGTAAAATCGATTAGGTCTAAAACAGATCAAACTTTTGATTATTGTTCCAATCCTGAATTTTTAAGAGAAGGTTCAGCGGTCAGAGATTTTCTTAGGCCTGACCGGATTGTTCTTGGAGCATCTTCAAATAATGCAATTGAGGTGATGAAAGATATCTATCGTCCTCTTTACATCAATGAAACTCCTATGCTTTATACAACAATTGAGTCAGCAGAAATGATAAAGTATGCCAGCAATTCCTTTTTAGCTTTGAAAATAAGTTATATAAACGAAATTGCGAATCTTTGTGAAGCGGTAAATGCAGATGTTCACACTATAGCCCGGGCTATGGGTATTGATGGTAGGATAAGCCCGAAATTTTTACATGCTGGCCCTGGTTTTGGGGGATCATGCTTTCCAAAGGATATAAAAGCGTTAGCTTCCCTGGCTAAAATGAAAAAGACGCCCATGCATACAATTGAAGGAGCTATCAAAGCGAATGAGTTGCAGAAAAAAAGAATGATCGATAAATTGAGATTCCTTCTGGGTGGTAATTTTATTGGTAAACATATTGCTATTTTAGGATTAACATTTAAACCTGAAACTGATGATATTAGAGAATCACCGGCTATCTCAATGACAGAAGCTATTCTCAAAGGGGGTGGAAAAGTATCTGCTTATGATCCGGAGGGAGGCACAAACTTTTCTAAATTATTTCCTGATATTATTTATGAAAAATCTTGGGAAAAAGCGGTATCAAAATCTGATGGAATGGTTATTCTTACAGAGTGGAATGAATTTAGAGGTATAGATGCTAATAAAATAAAAACGCTGATGAGTGCACCTGTAGTCCTTGACACTAGGAATATCTTGAATATGCATGAATTTCAAAATGCAGGTATTATATTTGATAACGTAGGGCGATTGCCCTATAAAAATTAGAAATACAAATTATGGAAATTAAGGAGATATCTCTTCCTGGATTGTTATTGATTATGCCCCACATACACAGGGACAAAAGGGGATATTTTTTTGAATCCTTTCGTGGTGATATAATGAAAAATTATAATTTGCCTACATCTTTTATTCAGGGAAATCAATCAAAATCTGATAGGGGGATAATAAGGGGACTTCACTACCAGCTCAAATATCCCCAAGGAAAACTGGTTCGGGTTTCTTTTGGAAAGGTTTATGATGTAGCTGTGGATATACGAAAAGGCTCTCCCACCTTCGGTCATTATTATAGTACAATTCTTTCAGATGAAAATCACCTGACCATGTTTATCCCAGAAGGATTTGCTCATGGGTATTCCGTATTGTCTGATACCGCTATTTTTCAATATAAGTGTACAAATATTTATCATAAGGAAGACGAATATGGGCTCCGGTGGGATGATCCGGAAATAGGTATAGATTGGAAGATATCTAATCCAACTCTGTCAAAAAAGGATTTAAATCTTCCTTCATTAAAAAATATTTCAGACAAATATTTACCGGTGTATGAAGCCTAAAATATTTTTTATTACTGGAGGATGTGGGTTTATCGGTTCAAATTTTATAAGATACCTTCTTGAAAATACAGATGTAAAACACATTATAAATTTGGATAAATTGACCTATGCAGGCAGTACATCTAATCTAAAAGAATTTAATTCTGACAGCCGCTATATATTTATTGAAGGTGATATTACAGATGCTAAGTTAGTTTACAGTCTTTTTCAGAATCATAATCCAGACTGTCTTGTTCATTTTGCTGCCGAGAGCCATGTGGATAGATCCATTGATGGACCGGATGAATTTATTAACACTAACATTATTGGGACATTCACACTTCTTGAAGAATCACTTAGATATTATAAATCATTAAGCAAAAATTCTGTTACTGAATTCCTTTTTCATCATATTTCCACTGATGAAGTTTTTGGTAGTCTTGGGAAAACAGGATCATTTACAGAAAATACCCCATATGATCCAAGTTCACCCTATTCTGCAGCCAAAGCATCATCAGATCACTTGGTCAGAGCATGGTACAGAACCTTTGGATTACCAGTATTGATCACAAATTGTTCAAATAATTATGGTCCCTATCAGTTTCCCGAAAAACTTATTCCATTAATGATTATTAATTGTCTCAATGAAAAACCTCTTCCTGTGTATGGTAAAGGAGATAACATCCGTGATTGGCTCTATGTGGAGGACCACTGCACTGCCATAATCTCCGTACTTCAAAACGGAATACTAGGAGAGACCTATAATATTGGAGGCCGATCTGAAATATCAAACCTCAAGATTGTGGAAACTATCTGTGACAGTCTGGATGAAATACATCCATCTATATCTGGAAAATCATATAGGGAATTGATAACATTTGTCAGGGATCGGCCCGGGCATGATTTTCGCTATTCAATTGATGCATCTAAAATTGAAAAAGCATTAAATTGGGTGCCAGATGAATCATTTGAAACTGGCATTAGAAAGACCATTCAGTGGTATCTTGACCATCAGGATTGGTGGCAAGAAATTCAAGAAAAAATTTATAAACAAGAAAGATTAGGGGCCCTTTAGTTTTTCAAATGTATAATATAATAAGTTTTTTAATTATACTTCTTGTGCATGTTGCATTTGGGCAAGATAATAGATTTGGTCAGTTAAGTTTGTTAAAAGAAAATACAGATGTAAAAGCAGGCGAAACAATCCAAGCTGTCCAATCATTTGAAGAAACATTTTTTCTTGAAAAAGTTATTAATCCAGATGAATATATTCTTGGTCCTGGCGATGAATTGGGGATCAATATTCTCATGGGGGAAAACCTCACTTTACCTCTGAAGATAACACCTACTGGGGATGTATTCATTCCATCAGTTGGAATAGTGGGCGTATCCGGAATGACTCTTATTCAGGGTATAGATAAAATAACAAACTATATTTTGGATAATGCCTATCCTAATGCAAAGGTAAGTGTTGCTTTAGTTAATATTAGATATTTTCAAATCCAAGTAATAGGTGCAGTAAATACTCCCGGTTTTGTCCGTTCCAGTGCTGTAGATCGATTGGATAGAATTATTGATAGGGCCAATGGTTTTCATCAATTAGCCCGGGAATTTGAAATTACGGTAAAGCGTAAGAGTGGGAAATTAGAAAATATTAATTATCTGAATTTTATTCGCAATGGTGATTTATCCCAAAACCCCACTTTTTTAGAAGGGGATATAATTATCATTCCATTTGGTAACATTAATGATGAGTCGGTCGCCTTGAGGGGAGCCGTAAAAGGAGCGGGATATGACGTTATTGAGCCAGGGGAGACTCTAATAAAATTTTTGACTCGTAATATCAAACTTGATACATATTCTGATCTGCAGAGTGTAATTATTACTCGTGAAGGAGAAAATTCTAAATCCTTTAAAAGGATTCTCCCAAGTGAGTTCTCACATTTTCAACTAATGGCTGGGGATATAATTGATATCCTGAGGGAAAGAGGTATAATGGTAAATGGATTTGTTCAGGAACCTGGGGCATACGAATTCATCCCTGGATATTCCATTTCTGATTATATCAGTATAGCGGGAGGAAATACACTTGAAGGAAGTGCAAATCGAGCTGTTGTATATCATCCAGATGGTAGTATTGACAAAGGTAATAATATTCTATTAAATCGTGGAGATGTTATAGTAGTTCCAAGAACTATTTTAAATACATTTGTTGGACGTCTCAGCCTTTTACAAATGACAGCTTATATCTTTTCAATTTATATGTCATATTTAGCTGCAACGGCTTATATATAAAATGATAAAACTTACTCCCCACGAGGAGAAAATACTTTTATTAGTGAAATCCAATCCGGATATTGTAACTAATTCCCAAAAAAGAGCAAAAGTTGCAAAAGAATATGGACTCTCAGAGAAAACGTTACGAAACAGAATTGGTGATTTGAAAAAATATGGAATAATAAAAGAAAACAATACAAATACTGATCTTAATAATAAACCTGAATTAGGAAATGATATTAACGAAATCACTATATTGGAAATTGTTTCCATCCTATTGAAAAATCGTATCTCTATTATAAAAAGTGTATTCTTTGTTACTGTTACCAGCGCTATAATATCTTTTTTAATACCGTTAACTTATCAATCCTCTGCAGTTCTTATGCCGCCTTCTTCTGAATCAAATACAGGAATTATAGGTTCCATTTCTGATTTACCTTTGGGGGGGCTATTATCTCAATCAAATGATGAAACTCTGAAAATGATTGCAATACTTAAAAGTCGAACTGTAATGGAAAATGTAATCAGAAAATTTAATCTTATCAATTTTTATCAGGTAGAGAATATTGAAGAGGCCCTTGAATTATTAAAAGATTATACTATTTTTGAAGTAGAAGAAGAAGGAACTATAAGAATTTCAGTTAATGTTTCTACAGGATGGTTTCACCCAAATAAAGAAGAGGAAAAGACTAAAAAATTGTCTGCGGACATCGCAAATTATTTTGTTGAACAACTAGATTCGATCAATAAAACTCTCAAAACAGAGCAAGCATCATTTCACCGACAATTCATTGGTGAACGTTATCAACAGAATATTTCAGATTTAAGAATCGCTGAGGATAGCCTAAAAACCTTCCAAGAAAAACATAAGATGATCGCACTCTCAGAGCAAACAACTGTAGCCATAGAGGTTGCAGCAAGTTTAAAAGGTCAAATTCTTGCCAATGAAGTAAAACTGGGAGTAATGGGAAGCACACTGAATAGTGAACATCCAGATATTGAAAAATTAAAAAAAGAGAATTATGAGCTCCAAAAGAAAATGAATGAATTGGAATATGGGGCTGAAGTTGTGCATATAGATCAAAAAAATTTATTTCCAGTTTTTTCTGACATCCCTGAATTAGGAGTTCAACTTCTTCGATTAAAAAGGGAAGTTGAGATTCAAAATACCTTATTTATATTTTTAACTCAACAGTATGAAGAAGCGAAGATTCAGGAAGCGAAAAACACTCCCACTGTTCAGGTTTTAGATTATGCTTTAATACCTAATATAAAATATAAACCAGTCCGCTCTAGGTTGTTGATCATAGCGTTTGCTCTTTCTTCCATTTTTTCCATGTATTTTGTTTATTTTAGAGCCCGATGGGAAATAGCTCAAGCTAAAATCACCTCATAATTTATCCTTCATATGGATAGAGCAGAGATCATTGGGATCGATCACTATGACTGGAATATTGATCGTGCATTGATTTTTATTATTCCAATAGTTCTACTGGCTGTCCTGATTTGGATACCTGAAGAAGAGCTCATACAATCTTCTTTGTTATGTATCGCTATTTTTTTCTCTGTATTATTGACATATAAGCATCGATTAGTTTATGGATTTTCAGGGATTCGAATTGCTTCAATCCCTTCGATAATTATTACAACGTTTACAGTATTTATAGCAATCCCATCAATTTATATTTTGGCAATTAATGAGCACCCAAACGAAATACCCTATTTTTTTTCAATTGCAATGTTTTATTTATTATTTCCTGCTGGATTACTCTTTGGAAACAAGTTTCGACAGATAGATATCCCCAGGGTGATCGAGTTATTGACACAAAAATATAGTAAGCATATTTTTGATAAATATTTCTACGAAATCTTAGTGATTCTCCTTTCAATATCTATTTTAATTTTTTGTGGATATATATTACGAGTTAGTGAAATTCCACTTGTTGAACTGATAAAGAATCCTGGTAACAGCGCCAAATTTTATTTCATGAGGGAAGAGGCACTTAAAATATTAGAAATGACAAAAATTGAACGGTACTTATTTCATTGGTTACGGTCATTATTCATTCCTTTTGGGATTATTGGTTCACTAATTTTAAACTCAATCTATCGGAAGCGAAAATTTAAAATTCTCTTGATTTTGTTCTTTATTTTTGGCCTCATTGTAAATACTATTACTCTGGAAAAATCACCTATTGCCATAATTTTTTTATCAATTGCTGTATATCTATTTTTACGGCGTGAAAAAATAACACCCAGCCTCATTGTAACCCTAGTCCTCATTACACTCGCTGGCCCAATCACAATCACATATTTTTTATATATCGACCGTCAAGAAGTGTTTAATGTGATTTTCTGGTCATATATTAACCGGTTGTTTGTTACGCCTGCCGCAGTACTTTTTTATTACTTTAAGCATTTCCCAGAAACACACGATTTTCTTTTAGGTAGATCAAGCCAATTGTTTTCCTGGATACATTTTGAAGGGACTTTCCCCATTTCAAATTATGTAGCTCAATTATATTGGGATGATCCTAGTACGACAGGTTTTGCTAACGCTAATTATTTGGGGAATTTTTGGAGTGATTTTGGCTGGTATGGTACAACAATATCAACATTTATTTTTGGAATTATTGCACATTTGTTTCAATGGAAAATATTGCAGACTACACATTACAGGAAAAACTTACTTTACCTTGTTGTTATGTCCATATGTGTTCCAACTTTCACCTTCGGTTTTTTCAGTTCAAATATTACTATTTTGTTTTTTACTAGGGGATTATTATTGCTGATTATTTTTTTATTCGGTTATGATTATTGGCAAAAACGAACAATGATCAATGTAATGAAATGAATTGGTTATATAAACATTTAACATTCAAAAATGATGTGATTGTGACCCTTCTGAATGGCCTTGTGATTATTGGCGGTGTCTTCATTCTAAATGGCCTAATTGCTCGAATTTATGGTCTTGAAATTTTAGGTGAATTTTTATTGGTAAAAAGAACCTTTTCTGCCGTTGTCGGAATCTTATTGATAGGTATGAATATTGGACTACCAAATTATTTGAGCAAGAATCTGGAAAAGTCATATGGTGACAATTCTTTAATATTATTTATAATCGTTACAATCCCATTAACCGTAATATTAATGTTAAGCATATTTTGGTTTAATATTCCTGGATTTTATTCTGACCGTTTTTGGATATATATAATATTTTCGTTAAGTATTAGTGCTCAGTTTATTACATATGCTTTGTATCGTGGGTATATGAATATGATAGGTGCTAATATTTTTCAATTAGTGGGGACTGCAATTATTCCAATCATTGTATTTATCTCCGTGATGGATCTATATGAAGGATTATTTTGGATAGGATTATGTGTTTTAATAGTTATGATCTTTGCATTTATCATTCGTAATAAAGGATTAAATATATACGATATAAATTTCCATCAATCTAAAAAACTTCTCAAGTATGGTTTAGAGCGTATACCAAGCATTATTGCACAATTTATTTTATTAGCAGGTATCCCACTTGTTTTAGCACAAACACTAAATTTTAAAAATGTGGCTTATTTCAATTCAAGTTTAAGTTTGATAAGACTTTCATTAATTATTGTGAATCCTATTGGAATGGTCTTACTCCCAAGGATCTCAAATAAAATTGCTAGTGGTGCTAAAGATGACCTACCAAATATCCTTAATATTTTCTTTAAATCAGGAATTGTTTTTAGTGTAATAGGAACAGCATATTTTTATATAAATGCTCCATTAATTTTACGGTTCTGGTTAGGTGAAGTAAATGAAACTGGGGTCGCTATATTACGGCTGACAATCCTAGTATTGCCCTTTTATACATTTTCAGGTTTAACGCGAAGTCCAATCAATGCTATCTCAGAAAGAGGTTATAATTCTCTGATATATGGCTTTTCTGCTATTGTATTATTTGCAATCATTTTTATTGGGAAGACATTAGGTTTTAATCTTCTAAAAACTGCGTTAGTCAGTTTTCTAATTAGCCATATTGTTGCCGGAATTTTAGGTGCTTATTTTGTTCAAAGACTTTTTCACAATAAATTATGGGATCTTACATTAGTACGGGATGTTGTAGTTGGTATATTAATAATATACTTAATTAATCATTTAATTTCATTATTTAATATTTCAGTTCTAACTCAATTCATTACTACGAGTGTGATCTATATAATTATTGGGATTATTATATTCAAATTTGTTAAAAACGGATGGCTTGCTGAATTAAAATCAAAATTATATGCTTGAGAAAAGAAAAATATTTATAGGTACAAGTGTCCATCATTGGAATGATCCACGAATTTTTTATAAAGAAGCTGTATCATTAACAAAAAAATACGATGTAGAACTTCACGCACCAGCAGAGTTTGATTTTGTAGAAAAGAAAGGTGTAAAAATATTTGGACTTCCTTCCTGGCACAAGGTAACAGAAAGGAAGAGAATACGAAAAGAGCTCTTAAATAGAATTCGTAGATCCACTGCAGATATGTTTCATTTTCATGATCCTGAACTTATTTTTTTGTGTTTGTATATAAAAATATTCAAAAGAAAAAAAGTGATTTATGATATTCATGAAGATTATTATACTCAAATTCTATTAAAAAAATGGATTCCTACAAAATTTATCAGAACTATCATTGCTATTATTTATTCTTTTATTGAAAAGCTTATTTGTAATTTTTTTGATCTAATTATTTTTGCGGAATCATATTACAAAGAATCGTTTCCGCAAAAAATTATAGATAAATCAATAGATATTTTAAACTATCCAATTATTGATGAAATAAAATCAATTTCTAGTAATAATAAATATATAAAAATTATCTATACGGGTACTATAACCGAAGATCGCGGTGCAATTAATATGATTGAGTGTCTCCGAGTATTAATAGAGAAAGATAATAAAATTAAACTCTTTCTTGTTGGATATTTAAAAGATGAAAAAATCATTTCATTAATAGAAACTGATTCTGAATTATCTAAACACATTGTTATAATTGGCAAACGAGAATATGTTGATCATTCAATTATAAATAGACAATATTTAGATGCAGATATTGGATTGATATTAATATCCTCACAAACTCATTATGAAAAAAAGTTGCTGACAAAATTTTATGAATATATGCACAATGAAATCCCTATAGTGATTTCAAATTATGATAAATGGGAAAAGTTCATTCTTGATACAGAATGTGGTATTTGCGTTGATCCGAATAATCCAATTGAAACAGCGAATGCTGTCAGATATTTAATTGATAATCCTGTGATTGCAAAACAAATGGGAAAAAATGGAAGTAAAGCAGTTAAAGAGAAGTATAACTGGCTCACGCAAGAAGCGAAGTTGTTAGCTGCGATAGATTAATTTAATTATGAAAAATTTGAAAATAAATTTTTGAAATCAAGAAGAATAAGTTGATAGGATTATTGAGGAATAGTATAAGGTACTAATTAAAAAAAAGTTTTGAATTATTCTGAAGATAATAAGGTACGAGAGGCAAAATTTCACGATCAAAGATATAGTGAAGATAAAAGAAAAATATTATCTCCCATCTACGACTTTGCAAAGAGCTCTAAAACTAAATTTAGAGATTTAGTTACAAATATTAACTCGGGGGATAATATATTAGAAATTGGATGTGGAACAGGTACAATTAGTGAATACATCGCGGAACAGGGGGTTTCTATTACAATAATTGATATATCAGAAAAGGCTATTGAAATCGCTGAAGAACAATTTCGAGATAAAAATTTGGAAATAAACTGCGTAGTAATGGACGCAGAAAATTTAAAATTTAATGATCATACATTCGATTTGGTCTATGGAAGTGGGATCCTTCATCATTTATCCATTGAGAAAGCAATAGTTGAAATTAAAAGGGTATTAAAAAAAGATGGGAGGGCGATATTTTATGAACCTTTGGGTCATAATATTTTTATTAATATTTTTAGATCACTTACACCTAGTCTTCGTTCAGAAGATGAACATCCATTATTAATCAAAGACCTGGAATTAATAAAAGAACATTTTCCCCTAACTAAATTTCATTATTTTTACTTTTTATCTTTAATTACTATTCCAATTGTAAAAATTCCCTTTTTCAATAGATTGATTAGTTTGATCAACTGTGTAGATGAATTATTAAATAAAATGTTTCCCTTTATTAAAAAATATAATTGGGTAACTATTGTGGAGATCACAGCATAAGTGATTAGTATGCAAATTATTTTTTGGTTAAGCGTGGGGTTACTTATATATACAACTGTGATCTACTATTTATTGTTAAAGGTGTTTAAGCAAAATGATTACCATAAAAATGATATATATTCCCCTGGAATAACTCTTATTATTTGTGCGCATAACGAGGAAAAATGTATAAGTGAAAAATTACTAAATACACTAGAAATTGATTATCCTAAGGAAAACTTACAAGTTATATTGGCTGATGATGGTTCTACGGATAAAACCGTAGAAATAGCCAAGAGATTTGACTTTATTGAAATATTGGAGCTATCTAGAAGGGGTAAAACTATTGCCCAGAATAAAGCAGTACTTAAGGCCCGAAATGAAATATTGGTTTTTAGTGATGCAAATAATATATATAATAAGGATGCTTTGCAAAAACTGGCACGAAATTTTGCCGATGAACGTGTAGGCGTTGTTTGCGGTGAATTGCAGTATAGTAACAAAATATCTAAAGAAAATTCTTATTGGAATTATGAGATTGCTATCAAAAAGGTTGAAAGTAAAAATGGTT
>Ga0187827_10003782_pt1 | contig 19168 bp, 28 predicted proteins | sample ETNtaG_39_FD_167969 | JGI IMG/M metagenome (GOLD analysis project Ga0187827, IMG submission 167969) | Marine microbial and viral communities from oxygen minimum zone, Eastern Pacific Ocean - ETNP2014_SV_150_PacBio MetaG (Illumina Assembly) | ecosystem: Environmental > Aquatic > Marine > Hypoxic... | reverse complement strand
AAATATAAATATTTATTTTTACAGCAAATTTCATACCAAATTAAAATAAATATAAATATTTATTTTTACAGCAAATTTCATACCAAATTAAAATAAATATAAATATTTATTTTTTTTATATGATATAAATCAATTTGACTTACATTAAATCAATTTGACTTACATTAAATCAATTATAAGCATATATTGTTGAATATATCATTATAACATATTTAAGATTTTTGTCAATAGAGTAATTACTCTATTTTTAAAAGTAATTGACTCTATACAGCAAATTTCATACCAAATTTAAAATAATTAATCTAAAATTAGTTAAAAAATTATAAAATCAATATATAGTATATTTATTTTTTTCTATACTATATATTGATTTTTTGTTCATTTCGTGAACGCTTGTATTTAGCTTGTAAGCGATTTTTTTTGATAGTTGCTTGTTTAGGTATGCAAAATCAAAATCAATATATAGTATATTTACTTTTTTTCTATACTATATATTGTATTAACTCTTATATTAGCTCTTATATTAGCTCTTATATTAGCTCTTTTATTAGCTCTTTTATTAGCTCTTTTATTAGCTCTTATATTTATAATAATAATAATAATAAATATTTTTTTTATTTTTCTATTGACAAATAAAAAAAAATAGATTATAGTAAACAGAAAAAATAATTTTAAATTTTATAACTTTTTTAAAATAAAGGAAAAATAAAATGAAAAATAAAAAAACGAAAAAATTAATTGAAGGTAAATTTATCAGAAATAAGAATTTTGAGTTTGACGGAGAATATGATGTTTTGGTGAACGGAAAAGTTTATGTTGTTTTCAGAGATACCTTGCAGTATGGATATGGAATTTGGTATATGAATGATTCAGAAAATAACATTAGATTTGTTGGTTATACAAAAATAGAAGTGCTTGCAAAATTGAAATCGTTTTAACTTTTTTAAAATCAAAGAAAGTAAAACAAATTGATTTTTGATAATTTTTTAATTTTTTAATTTTTAACCTTTTATATAGGAGTCAAAAAAATGTTGAGTCAAAAAAGAAAAACTGAACTGGTAATTGAAAAAAGTAATTTATTTTTCCAACAACAATCTATAAATTGCATAATAAATAAAATTGAAATGTATAATTTACCTTTTACTGTTGGTGGTATTGTTTACGCTTGCCAACTATTAAACAATAGCATAGGTACTTTTAATTTGTTACCAAAAAACATTGATACCTTAATTAAAACAGAAAACAAAATTAGTAAAAATCCTAGTTTATATACTTAATTTACTTTTACAATTATTTGGAGTGTATGCTTATGATTATAGAATTTACAAAAAAAGACATTTTAAAAATGTCAAAAAGTAGTTTTAAAAAAGAATTGAAAAATAAAATTTTAATCTTAAACAAGAAAGAAAAACAAAATGAAAACAAGAAAAATAAAAACAAGTAAAGAAAGACTAAGTCTAGAAAGCAACATTAAAAATCTATTTAATGTTACAAAACAAATTGAAAAATTATCAGAAATAAAGAAAGATTTAAGATTGCAAATTACGGATTGTTTTGATAATAATTCAATTAATGATTATAATCTTGAAAAATTAAATTGCAAAAGATATTATAGTCAACAAAAAAATGTTGAAGTTTACAAGTATAATAAACTTGTAAATCAGAAGGATTTTTTTGAAAGTATTAAAGTGGTAAATTCAAAAGCGATTAAATTAATAGGTGAAAATATGTTAGATAAAATAAGCGTAATTTCACTTATTGAAAAACTAAAAGTATCAAAGCAATAATTTAATTTTTTAGTCTTGCAAGGTTTAATTTTTAACCTTGCAAGACTATACAAAAATTTTTTAATAAAGGAAAAATAAAATGTTTAAAAGAGAATTTTTTATTGAGAATTTATTCACTACCATTTTTATGAGTGCATTTTTTATTACTAATTTCTGTGTTATATATGGGATTGTAAAACTCTATTTTTATATTTTAGCTTTATAATTTTTTTAAAATAAAGGAAAAATAAAATGAATAATAATCTTAATTTTTATGCAAGTGATTATGATGTTTTAACACAAAAGAAAAGGCAAGAAATAAAAACAAGTAATAGATATAGTTTTATAAGTACAGAAAAAATTATTGATTGCTTTGAAAATCAAGGTTTTATATTAGCAGATACACAGATTGCTAATGTTAGGAAACCAGAAAATCAAGGTTTTCAAAAGCATTTATTAAGATTTAGATTAAAAGACGAGCAATCTCTTTATTTAAATAAAAAAATTGCTGATGTAAACGAAGCTATTTTAATCAATAGCTTCAATGGTACAAGTAATGCTTTCTTATTAGTTGGCAAAAATGTTTCTGCTTGTCTTAATGGTTTAATAAGTGGAAATATTTTTGAATCTTATAAAATCCGACATATAGGTTTCACTGAGAATAAAGTAAATGAAGCGATTCAAGGAATACTCAAGCAATTTAAATTGCTTGATAATATCACTCAGCAGATGAAAAATAAAATTTTACATAGTGATAAAAAACGGGATTTTAATTTTGACGCTTGTAAATTATATTTTGATAATGATATGTTTGATTTTAATAAATATAATTTTTATAGTACAAACAAAAGGTTAAATATTCCTTTGAGGATTGAAGATTCACAAAACACCTTATGGAATCAATTTAATATCTGTCAAGAAAAAATGGTAAAAAAATCTAATTTTAACTGGCTTATCAAATCCGATTTTACAAGTGTAAATTCTAAAGCTATAAATTCACTTGACAGAAGTACAAAATTAAATCGTAATTTGTTTGATTTAGCTATGTCCTATGTTTAATTTAATTTTTTAGTCTTGCAAGGTTTAATTTTTAACCTTGCAAGACTATACAAAAATTTTTAATAAAGGAAAAATAAAATGTTTACATATTCTAAACAAAATTCCAAATTAGGTAAAATTACAAATTTTAGCTTTAGTCCTGTTAAAACTTGTGTGCAGGATTGCAATTATTGTTATGCAAAAAAATCATTTAGACAGTACAAAAATGTTAGAAATTGTTGGAATAATAACAGCAATTATATTTTGAAACATAATTTTTTCCCTGATATACCAACAAATAAAATCAATAAAAATAAGATTGTTAGGTTTTTAGTTGCTGGTGATTTTCAAAAATTAATTGTTTTAAATTCCTTTATTGATTTCTGTAAAAGATATAATGATTTTAAGTTTTTTGGTTTTACTAAAACTTGGATTAAATCAAATTATTTAGAAAGTTTACATGAATTAAATAATTTACATAATGTAAATCTATTCCTTAGCGTAGATAAACAAACAAAGTATAATTTTCCTAAAGGATTTAATATCGCTATAACAAGTTTAGAATCTCAAATTAATTATAGCAATTATAAAAAACATTTTAAGGACATGATTTTTAAAACTTGCAAACATGCAACAGATAAAATCAATTGCGATACTTGTTTGCTTTGTGTAAATCATAAAATTAATATGTTATTTCCGATACATTAATACGATACATTAATATATCTTAATATAAAATAAAAACCTTGTATAAGTGTTTATTATGCAAGGTTTTTTTTATGCTTTGATTTTATATTAATACATATATAAATATAAGTATTAATTTATTAAATGATGTATGTATTAAGCGTCACACAGAAAACGCTTGACAAATAAAAATAATTTGCTTTTTTGTAATATGTCAAATTATGTATATATACATATAACTTAATTAAGTTATTGATTAATAAAAAAATTCCTTATATTATTTGTATAGTAATAATATAAGGAATTTTTTTATTGCAAGTTATTTATAAAATCAATACCTTAATACCTTGTAATAATTGATTATTATATATATTTATTAATCAATAAAAAATATAATGATTAATATATTTATTAATCAATAAACAATAAGAATATATGTATTATATTCTTATGTTGCTTATATATTAATTATTATATAAGTATTGCTTGTATAATAATTAATATATGAAAAAATACTATTGATTATTATAATTATATAACACTTAATATAATACCTATTACCTTGTTTTCTGTGCAATTGAGAATGATTCTCAATTATTATAAGGATATAGTAAACTTGTATATTTTAAGGTAAAATTTGATGATATGAGAATTTTGATGATATGAGAAAGGTTGAGGGAAGTTAAGAGGGATTAAAGGATTGGGTGGGGAAAATTAAAAATATAAAAATTTTGATGATTTGGGATTTTTATAATACGAGGAATTGCATGATATTTAGTTTAATACAAAAAAAGTAATATATACTTGACATTACCCCCCTTTTTTGTATTAAATAATATGATATTTATATAATGATAATAATCTCCAATTATTATTATATAAATTTTTGAGTTTTTCTCTTTTCTTGTAATACAATCAATATTTACTTAATCATCATATCTTTCAAGAATATATAAAATACGAATTACGACAAGACAACAGATTATTATTATTATAAGTTCCATTTTTATTCTTTTCCTTTACCTTTAGAACCAGAATGTCCAGCGAAATCAAGTTCAGCTAAGTAAGAGAAGCACCAGACATAACAATTGTAACTTAACATGTAAAGAATAATCCGAATACTGAATTTACAGATTTTTGAGACAATCATATTTAATCTCCTTTGTTTATATTTCACATCCTTGAGGGGTTGAACAGGCTAGAATTTGACTTCCTTCCGTATTATCATCAGTTTCAAACTTGCTAAGTTCTGCCCAATCAACATTTTCGGGTAAGACCATCTTTTTATACTCATCTTCTGTACATTCTTGGTAAGGCGGTTGTTTGTAGCTGTGTTCTGAAAAGGGTAAGAAAGCTATTCCACTGATATTATTAAAGTTTTTATACACCCAACTTCCCACTTCCAACCATTCGTGTTCTTTTATATAAATAGTACAAGAAGGGTTATGGTCGCAGTAATGATCTTTATAAATCATCCAGAGTTCCAGTTGTTCTATTGCGGTTTTATCATTTCTGGTCACACAATTTTTTGGGGATTCTATAGGAAATTTAAACCTTAAAGCCGTTTCTGGTTTTGTTATATCAGGTTCATAAGTAAATCCTTTACTTATCATGAATTGTGCTATAGGATCATTTTTATTGACTGTTACAGACCTGATATAATATTCGGAATGTCTTGCATGTATTCCAGAAGAAGAATTTACCAACTGACTGATGTTTCCAGATGGTTTAACACAAGTAATGGCTGAAGCAGGGTTAATTCCAATTTTTTTAGACCATTCCTTATTTATTTCAGTAGCGTATTCCCTGAAATTCTGTAATGCTTTGATGAGTTTTTGTTCCCCCATAGCTCCACTTGTCAGAGCATTATCCATAATTCCTGTCATAGACACACCTAAAAGAGCTTCTTCTTTGCAATTTTCTACCCATTTGGAACTGACATATTTAAAATCAGTTAAAGACGCTTGCCAAGTTCCTAAAATTGTAGCAATTCGAATTTTTTCCATGATAGTAGTTGGGTTGTCATTTGCTCTTACTATGACTTCAGATAAATTACAGAAGGATTTTGGTCTAAGTAAGATTTCACCACAGGGATTTACTCCAAAATCATGGTTTGTTTCCCTTCTTTCCTTACCTGCTCTTTCATTTATCTTCTCAATACTTTTGATAGCACTTTGTCTATTAAATATACCTCTTTCACCTGATTTAGATTCATAAAGAGCTAACCATTCTTCCATGAAGATTCCTATATCTGGTTTGTCTGTGTAACAAACTGAGTTATTAGATAAAGCGAGTTCTGGATTAGTTATCCACCATTGTCCTGATTTAGCGTGTCGCATACGATCATCAGATAAATTACTTAAAGATATAAGTGAAGCTCTTCTTACACCGCCCACTACAACTACATCCGCTATTTTACAGAAAAGTTTATGTACTTCAAAACTTGTAAGATTACGACCTGCAGATTCTTTGAAGGTAAGAGTAGTATAGGTAAATAATTCATCTAGTGGATTCGGCCCACTTGCCCTCCCACCAAAAGTTTTGAGTCTAGAACCTGCAGGTCTTATTCTACTTAAATCCCATTTAGGTATTTGCCCACCTAATAAAAGTGAGATGAGTTCTTTATATGCTTTAGCCCATCCTATTTTGGAGTCTCCAACCACTATTGTAGTATCTGTATCACTGAATTCTTCTGCCATCACAGGAAGTTTCTGTATGAATTGTCTTTCAATAGAAAAACCCACCCCCACACCATTAAGGAGAACATAAAGCATTTCATCAAAAGCTCTAATTTTATCAGCTAATATGAAACTACAGTTATAATTTGCTATATTTTCTCTACGGAGTGCTTCACCTGCTGTCATGAGTGCTCTCATGGAAGGCATTACTTTAAGATTAATGATGGATTCTTTAACCTCTTTATAAATTGTATTAGGCATTTTGTAGTTACAATTATCTTCAAGATGTCCTTTCATGAAATCTATATATCTTGTAACTGTCTCATTCCATGTTTCTCTCTGTTTCTTGTTATCCAACCATCGTGAGTATCTGCTTAAATGTATAAAATTTTGATATAGGGTTGGTAGTTCGTTCATTTAGTCTCCTTTTCTTTATTTATGAATTCGTACATGCATTCAGTATTACAAAAATGTTGCTCACCAACAAGAATCCCTTCACCAGAATAATCTGGATTATATAAATGTATAAAAGAATTTTCTGTTTCTTTTGGTAATTGTATGGGAGATGTTTTAAAAATCTGTTCCTTATTACAATTATCACAAACATAAACACTTTTTATCGCCATATATTTGTTCCTTTCTTTTTCATACTACATTTATTTGAACCATTTGTAATATTCATATTGTTCTTTACCTTGATGTATTATTAAAATTGGTAGACCAAGTGATTGCCTGTGTTTATTGAGAATAAGACGGCCTATACGACCATTTCCGTCAGTAAATGGGTGAATATGTTCAAACTCAATATGAAAATGTTTCGTAACATCTTCCGCAGTTTTTGAACTGAGATGAGCATTAACAGAAGCTTCCATACAATCAAATAAGTGTTTTAAGTCATCTTCAATTAATTTTTGTGAAGTAAATATCTTCTTTTTGCCCCCCACCCAAACATCACAGCTTCTTATTTTACCTGCAATTTTGTTGTTCAGTCTTCTCATTATTAACATGTGAGTTATTAAAATATTTCTTAAAGTGAAATCTTCTTGTTTTTTAAGATATTCCCAAGCAATGTGGGCATCTTCCAGAGCTTTATGACTATGCTCTGCTTCAATCCAGTTAGAATGTTTTAAGAATTCTAGTTCTGTTTCGTTTATTTCCTGTTTATTAAGAAATGTTGTCATGTTTTTCTGTCTCCTTTAGTCTTTTCTTTAAATGACATTATATTTTTAGCAAACATAGCCGAATAATTCATAACAGTAGCATCATTTGGATCATCACTGTCATATTTAATTATCCCATTGTTGAATAAAGCTATTAAATGTGTAAAGTGAATTATGTTTAATAAATCGGCTATTGTTGAATGTCCCAAACAATTTCCACTTACTGTTAATATTTCCATAATCATATTAGCAAATTCAACATGTTCTTGTTTATAACCACCTTCTTTAATTATATCTTCTATAGTACGGTTTTCTTTTTCTTTCATTAATCCTCTTTTATTTTCCTTTGTTTGAGACAATGACAAGGAGTGCCTATTCTTACCATTTCTTTTGGAGGAAGATTTTTCTTTTTTATATAATTTTTATTTGCGTTGGGTATGGGGGAGGTTCTTAAAATTTTTCCCTTCCCAAAACAATCCTTGCAGTTGGGGTTAGGTGCTATTTCGGTTTTGTTTTTCTTCATGGAATTTTTCAAGAAATTCTTTCACCGCCTTTCTAACGATTACACTTCTGTTAATTTCTTCAGATTCATTTTCTATTTCATTCATCATTCTCAAGTGAATCTTGGGAATATATACAGAGATTAATTCCATTCTCTGACCTCTAAAATTATGTTCTCTTTTGTGTTGATTATCCATTAAAAACTCCTAAAAACTGATTAAATTATAATATACTATATTATACTAACATTTTTATGTTTTGTCAAGAAAAAACTTGACATTTATTAAATTTTTTTGTATAATAAGTAAGAACCAAGTTAAATCAAAGTAATTCAATGTAACTTAAAGTAATTCAATGTAACTTATATTGAATTAATTATTATGAAAAGAAAATTACCAGATATTACAAATATCTTAGAAAAGACCGAAAAAAAGAACTCTAGAACAGGTTTAACCCCATTTCAAACACGATTCGTTGAAGAATGGGTGAAAAGCATGAATAATCGAACTGCTTACCTAGAAGCAGGAGGAGAAGGGTGTGAGACTGAGACTCAATTACAGAATAAAGCAACCAAAATAAAAAATAACAAATTAGTTCTCTTTGCGATAGATAAAAAATTAAAAGAACTTACTAAAAAAGTCAATCTAAAGAAGGAAGAAGTTCTTTCTGAATTAATGAGAATAGGTTTCTCTGATCCAAGACAATTTTTTAAAGAAGATGGTTCTCTTAAATCTATGGATGAATTAACTGTTGCAGAAGCTTCCGCAATAAAATCTATAACAGTTGTAGAAATTTACGAAGGTCAAGGAGAAGAAAGACATTTTATTGGTTACGAAAAGAAAATACAATTTAATGATAAGTTAAAAGCTCTCGAATTACTCTGTAAAAATTTAGGAATTCTTAAAGAAGTAGGGGATACAAATATATTAAATCAAATACAACTCAATTTAAAAGTGGAAGAGGCGAAGAAACTTGGATTGCCTAAACTTTTAAAGTTAAACGATATATTAAACTAGGATTACAATTTTTTAAAGGAAAAAATCATTTCTAAGAAAATAAAATATGACAAAAAAAATGTTTTAGTAATTGGCGATACACATATTCCTTTTGAACATAAAGATTATTTAGATTTTTGTGTTGATATTCAAAGAAAAGAAAAATGTGGAACAGTAATTCATATTGGTGATTTAGTAGATAATCACGCAATCTCATACCATGAGGTTGACCCGAATGCGTGGTCTCCTTTACAAGAAATGGAGAGGACTGATCTAATTTTGGAAGATTGGTTTAAAGCATTTCCAAAATTAAGATTAACAAAAGGGTCTCATGATTGTCTTGTAGATCGTAAAGGAAAAACTGTAGGGCTTCCTAGACGGTGTTTTAAACCTTATAAAGAAATTTGGAAACTTCCTGACGGATGGAAAGATGATTTTAGTTTTGAAGTGGATAATGTTCGTTATCAACATGGAACAGGAAATTCTGGTAAACTAGCACACCTTAATCTTGCAATAAGCAATAGGCAAAGCACTGTGATGGGACATTCCCATTCTTTTGCAGGAATTGCTTTCACTGCTTCTCATAAGGATTGTATTTTTGGAATGAATGTTGGTTGTGGTATCAATATAAAAGCTTTAGCTTTTGCTTATGGAAAAGATTTCAGAAATAGACCTATAGTAAGTTGTGGGGTTGTTTATAATGGTGAAAATCCAAGATTATTTAGGATGGTATTATAATTGAAGAAGGATTGTGGTTATTGTGTGTTTGATGAAGAGAATTGTTATAAATGTGAATTTGTAAGTAAACGAAAAATTTTTGGGAGGTCAAAGAAAAGGCTTAAATTTTTTAGCATAGAATATCAGGAGTTACAGGCACAGAAATTTCGTGATTTGCATATACCAATAAAATGAGAATACCTAAAAAATTTAAGTTGTTCGGGCAAACCTACACTGTTGAAATTCATGACGATCATGAAGACGGTGCTGACAGTCAGGGTGTGGCAATGTTCAACAAAAATAAAATTATCTTACAAGATCATAAAAGTTTAAGAAGACCTGAAAGCAAGACTGAACAGGTTTATCTGCATGAGGTGATTCATATAATATTTAATGAGTTACATTGTCCGAAGGAGACTTACAATGAACAGATGGTTGATCAGCTTGCAAGTTGCCTCCACCAGATTATAACAACATCGGAATATAAGTAAGGGGGATGACAAAGAATGTTTAAGAAACTATTAATAACATTTCTGAGCATTGTGTTCTTTTCAATAACCAGCCATTGTTTTGCTGGCGATAAAAACCCTTTGTACCAAAGCAAGACTTCTAAAGAGTGCATAAAAGAATCTGGTGTGGACATGAGTTGGATTGAAGTTATTAACACCAGAACTTATACACATTATATTAACAGGGAAGTCGAACACGCTGTTGTGCACAATAAACTGGAAAAAATAATCTTTATAATAAAAGGGCTGAAAGAGGTATATATCATCTGCGGTCAGGAATATCCTGACAAGACCCAGACTTGGCTTTTATATGAAATAGACATTAATGAGTTTGACGATTCATTTACTAAGTTGTATAAAACAATGTTAGAAGAATTGGTAGAATATTTTAATTCAGACTCTGAACCTGAAACAAAGTGCATAATAAATGACTAAACATGTAGAAGTGATGCTGGCGATTAAATCCACCAAATTATAACAACCTAAGAATATAAATGAGATTGGATATAACAGAAGAGACAGTAAAAGATTTACCATCAAAAGAAGTGGTTAAAATTGCTATTGCTGAAACAAGTTTGTTAGAGTTTATAAAACAAGCATGGCATATATTAGAACCGACAACGGAATTTATTTATGGTTGGCACTTAAAAGCGATTTGTAATCATCTAGAGGCTGTTTCTAGAAGAGAAATTAAAAATCTAATAATAAATGTGCCCCCTCGACACATGAAATCATTAGCCGTTTCTGTTTTTTGGCCATGTTGGTCATGGATAACTAATCCTTCGTCAAGATGGTTATTTTCTTCATACGCACAAGAATTATCTACTAGAGATAGTTTAAAATGCAGAAGAATTCTGCAATCCCAGTGGTTTACTTCCAGATGGGGAGGAAAATTTCGTATCAAGTCTGACCAGAATATGAAAACTAGATTTGAGAACGACAAAACAGGTTACAGGATTGCAACATCAGTAAGTGGTTTAGTAACAGGAGAGGGAGGAGATCATATTATATGTGATGATCCTCATAATGTTAAACAAGCGGAATCAAATATAATCAGAGAAGGTACTTTGCGTTGGTGGGATGAATCAATGTCTACTCGTATGAATGATCCTAATACTGGTGTCAAGGTTATTGTGATGCAAAGACTTCATGAAGGTGATTTAACAGGACATATTCTTGAAAAAAATTCTGATTATGTTCATTTACGACTTCCTGCAAGATATGAAGAAGAAAATAAATGTGTAACATCTTTAGGATTTTCTGATCCTAGAACAGTTGATAGAGAACCACTTTGGAAGGAATTCTATGGGGAAAACGAACTTTCTAAATTAGAAAATGAATTAGCTTCTGAATATGCTATAGCAGGACAACTTCAACAGAGACCTTCAGTTCGTGGTGGGGGTTTGTTTGAAGTAAATAATTTTGGTTATGTAAATAATGTCCATCCCACAGAAATAATAAGAAGTGTGCGTTATTGGGATAAGGGTGGAACTGAAGATGGAGCTTTTACAGGGGGTTGTTTGATGCATAAAATGAAAAACAATTCCTTTATAATAGAACATTTAGTTGCAGGTTTATGGAAAGCTACTAAAAGAGAAGAAATGATAAAAAAAGTAGCTAAAAATGACGGCAAAAAGGTATTAATTGGCGTTGAACAAGAACCAGGAAGCGGTGGTTTAGAGTCAGCCGATAATACAGTTAAAAATTTAGTAGGGTTTTCTGTTAAAAAAGACAAAGTTACAGGAAGTAAAGCTTTACGAGCAGAACCCTACGCCACACAAGTGGAAATAGGAAATGTTTATTTGATAAAAGGTGCTTGGAATGTTGATTTTATCAAGCAACATGAATTATTTCCTATGGGATTAAGAAAAGATTTTGTAGATTGTGCAAGCGGTGCTTTTAATATGTTAATCGGTAAAGGTCGTGCAGGAGTATGGGGTGGGTATAACAAAAAATAAAGATAAAATAACAGTAAATAAAAAAGAATTTGTAAGTTTTATGAATTCTATTCAAGGTAGAAGTGAGCTCTTACAAAGGGCAGGAAAATCTTTTACAGATGATAGGGATATTTATAAATCGTTAGGATTTGAGAGTTCATTAACTTTTAAACATTTTTGGGAGCAATATAAGCGTGGTGATATAGCTAAGAGGATTATAGAAGCACCTGTTACTGAATCATGGAGACTTTCCCCCAGAATTGTAGAGAATGATGAGAATGAATCAACAGAATTCGAAGAACAGTGGTCTGCTTTAGCAGAAGATAAGAAGATTCTTAATTATTTACTTAGAGTAGATAAACTTAGTGGTATAGGAAGATTTAGTGGTCTTCTTCTAGGACTTAATGATGGGAGTAGTTTAGATAAGCCTGTAGGAAATGTTACAGAACTCCTCTTTTTAAGACCTTATAAAGAAGAAAGCATCACCATAAAGACATTTGTTCAGAACATAAATGATGAAAGATTTGGTCTTCCAGAACTTTACGAAATACAAACAATTACAAATGCTACAGATAGAGCTAGTACAAAAACTAGATTAGTGCATTGGTCTAGAATAATTCATATTGCAGAAGGTTTATTGGAAGATGATGTGTTTGGTGTTCCTAGATTAGAAGCTGTATTTAATCAATTAAAAAATCTTGAATTAGTAAGTTGTGGAAGTGCAGAAATGTTCTGGAGAGGTGCTTTACCAGGACTTGCATTTATACTTGATAAAGATGCTGTTTTAGATTCTTCTTTAGCAGAATCTACAATGGAGACAGATATTGAAAAGTATATGCACAATTTCCAAAGAACACTCAAGTTGCAAGGAATGGACATTAAAAATCTAGCTCCACAAGTGGCTGATCCGTCTAATCATATAGATGTGTATGTTTCGCTTATTTCTGGTGCGACAGGGATACCAAAAAGAATATTAATAGGAAGTGAAAGAGGAGAATTGGCTTCTTCACAAGATGAGACAGCATGGAACAAGAGATTGGAAGAGAGAAGACAGAATTTTATAACTCCAAACATTATTATTCCATTCATAAAAAGATTACAGAAATTTAATATCTTAAAGGAAGCAAAATTTAAGGTTGAATGGAAACCAATAGCTGTTCCGTCTGAAAAAGAAAAAGCTGAAATAGCTATGATATTTTCTAAAGCAATAGCAACATACTTTAATGCTATAGATGCCTTTGATTTCTTACCATTTGAAATATATATGAGAGAAATCTTGGATTTTGATCAAGAATTAATTAAAAAGGTTTTAGAGAAGTCCGCAGGTGCGATTAGAACAAAAATAGGTCAACCTAGTTCTGATACTAATCCTGCTGGGATGGATAACAATCCAAAACAATCTGCGGAGGTTGAAGATGAGTAAAGGTTATGAAGTAAAAAAATTGCCGACAAGAGAAGAGGAATTATCGTCTAGTTTTTTTATGAGAACTAAAGAATATAATAATCTAATCAATACCATTAATTTTCTAGTAACAGAACTTGGTACTGTTTTAATTCATGATATTAATCCTGATTCCCCTCAAAAAATCTTTATAGAGACTCATCCTGAGATTTTCAAGGAGATCATCAATGAGTAGTGAATTAATGCGGATAGAAAAGAAAATAGATACTAAATTTGATGATTTGAATAAAATTTTATTAATGTTCCAGCAACAAGTAACTACTCATAGGGTGCAAATAGAAAATTGTGAGAATGACAAGGATGATTTAAAGGAAACATTATATGGTAATGGGAACGATGGTTTAGTACTTACTGTGGACAGAATAAAAACCACTTTAAAAACAACAGGATTACTGAAAAAAAGTATGTGGACAAATATAGGTGTGATTTTCATTTGCGTTGGTGTAATTACAAGCGTTATTTTCAGTGTAATGGCTTCAAATGGTTTTAAAAAGGATCATTTTAAAAAAGATAATAAACAATTAGAAAAGAGAATAATACAACTGGAAAATGAATCCAACAAAGTTAAAAAATAAAAAATGGAAGAACTTATTATTTTGTATATTATTTCTTTTTTGCGTTTTATTAACCTCTAATATTGGATTAAGTAATTCAGAAGTAAAAGAAGAAAAGGAAAATCTTGTTGACGAGGATGATAACTTTCCTTATTGTAGTACAATAGAGGAAGTAGAAGAAATTGTTAAATTATTTAATGATTATACAGTTTCAAAAAGATTAGGATTTACATTTGAATGTGATAATCCTGAAAGTGATAGACCTATGCTTCGTTGTTATACCAGTTTTAGTTGGTTACATTGTTTAGAGGATGAATATAAATTAAAATGGGTATTAAGAGCTATGTCTATGGATTGGAACATATATACAGGCAGTAAAGAAGTGGGTATGTATGATGACAGAAGATTTTTAGTATTTCGCATTGATAAGGATGGAAATTTTAATATAATAGGACAAACTTTATAAGGAGTAGAAAATGAAGAAGAAAATTTTAGCATTCATTGCGATTTTTGCAATAAGTATTATGGTTTTGACAGGTTGTAGCCTTTCTGGTTTAGACCTTAAAGTTGATGAAGCAACAACAGACAAGGCTAATAAGGATGTAAACCCTCTTTTAGAAGCCACACAGTAAGGAGTGATTTATGAAAAGTATTTGGAAATCTAGATCATTTATAACTGGGCTTTCCACATTAATAACTGCTATAGTTATTGGTTATGGGATAGATATACCTGCAGGGGTACTTGAAGGTATATTAGGTCTCATGGGCATAATTTTAGTTGGAAAGTCTGTTGAAAAAAGGCTAGAAGGAGAGTAAAATGCCTATTCCAAAACCCAAAAAAGATGAAACTAAAGAAAATTTCTTTAGTAGATGTATGAGTAATCCTACAATGATTAAGGAATTTCCAGATTCTGATCAAAGAGGAGTGGTTTGTGGAACGGCTTTTGATAAAAAAACAAACAAAATGGAATTAACAATTAATTTAATACAAAATTTTAGTGTTCGTACAGAGATAAAAGAAGGAGTATCCTATATTGTAGTCCCTATTGTTGCATTGGTGGAAGGGGTACATAATGGCAGTGGTGGTGCGGTTTTACATTCATCGGCTGAGATACAGCGTACAGCAGGTGAATGGAATGGTGTACCGCTTACTATAAATCATCCTAATATTGGTGGGGATAATATTTCCGCATTAAATCCCACAATTATGAAAGAGTGGAGTGTAGGAACTTTTGAAAATGTATTTTACGAAGGTGGTAAATTAAAGGGTGAGGGTTGGTTTAACATAGAAAAACTTAGTCAAATATCTGTGGAAACATTAGTTAAAATTAAACAAGGGGAAGAATTAGAAGTGTCTACAGGATTTTTCAGTAAATCTGATAATACCGAAGGTATGTGGAATGGAGAAAAATTTGAAGGAACTATTATGGATATTATTCCAGATCATTTAGCAATACTTCCAAATGATGAAGGAGCATGTAATTATATAGATGGTTGCGGTATTAGGGATGAAGGAAAATGTGAAACTTGTAGTTTAAATATAAAAGGAGAAGTTATTTCATTAGTGCAAGAAGGAATTGAAGACGAAACAATTGACACTGAAGGAGGTGAGAAAAAGATCGAAATAAATGTAAATGAAATTAAGAAAGCAGGTTTTTATATTAATGAGCTTAGTCATAGTAAGCTTAGAGAGGCTTTACTTCAACAAGTGAATACAATGGATACTGATGGTACTATGCATTTTTTAAGGGAAGTTTTTGATAATTACTTTATTTTTGAGAAACTCTCTACTGAAGGTACTCAATTGTTCAGTCAGAAGTTTTCGATAAAACCAAGTAATGATGAAGTAAAGATCAAAGGAAAGGCAATAGAAGTGAGAGAAAAGGTGGAATTTATTCCATTAGAGGTAAATAAGAATTTTAAAATTGAGGAGATGGTAATGGAAAGAAAAGAATTGGTTGAAACTCTTATAGCTAATGAGGAGACTCCGTATGATGAAACAGACAGAGATTCTTTGATTGCTATGACAACAGAGAAATTCGACAATGTACTTAAATTTGTTGATTGCAAATGCAAAGAAGAAGAACTTGTAGTTAATGAAAAGAAAGAAGAGGAAGAAGTGAAAGAAGAAATAACAGTTAATCAGGAGGAAGAAGTGAAAGAAGAAAGAACACAACTGACTTATGCTGAACTTCTTGAAAGTGCTACTCCAGAAGATAGAGATTTCATTCAAAATGGTGTTGAAATGTATAAACAGGAAAAAATAAAAGCTGTTGATGCATTGCTTGCAAACACTAGAAATCCTTTTTCTAAGGAAACACTTGAAGAGAAAAGTTTAAAAGAATTGAAAGAACTAGCTACACTTGGTAATGTACCTATTACTTATGATGGGAATAGTCCAGATTCAGCACCTAAAGTAGCAAAAATAGGTGAGAGACAGCATGATGGTAGTGGTGTTCCTGTAGTTAAAGTTTTATCAGAGTTAATCAAGGAAAAAAATTAGTAAATAATTTTAATATGGATTAGGAGGAAGATGAAAAATGGCCCCAAAAACTATTACAGTTAAAGGCAATCCAGTTAGAGGAGAGAAAGAAGCAGAAGCTGCTATCACTCCCGGACATCTTTGCGAATTCACAAGTTCAGATACTATCCAAAAACAAGCAGGTAATGCTCTGAACTTTTTAAGAATGTTCGCATTAGAGAATTCTCTAATTGGTAATGAAATTGGAACTGCTTATGCTGATGGTGATAAAGTTCAGTATGGTATTTTCAATGGTGGTGACGAAGTTTATGCATTCCTTTCAGATGGTCAGAATGTAGTAATTGGTGATGAATTAGAAGCAGGTAGTACAGATGGTGAGCTTATTAAGAGGGCATCTGGAACACCTATAGCGGTTGCGAAAGAGGCACAAGACCTTTCAGCATCATCTAACTCTTCTAATGGAAGAATCATAGCAATCATAATTTAACGAAGGAGAAATAAAACGATGGAAACAGGCGTAAAAGTTGATGTTATCAACGCAGGAACAGGTTATGGTGGAGTGGCTGAAAAGCTCATGCTTAACCGAATGGATGTTTCTTCTTTAAGAACTAATGCTGTTCTTACTTATGATGAATGGAAAGATATAGACACAGTTGTTCTACAAGAAGCCCACAGGCGTTTAGGTGGGGTAAACGATCTTATTAGTGCAGGACTTGTCCGTACTGGTGGAGGTTTAGGTAGTACTGTATTGCAGTGGCAAGATATCAGTGATACAGATGGTGCTGAAGTTAATATGGATGGTGTAAGTAGAGGTGCAAAAGACAGATTTGAAGTTGATACTAATTATCTGCCTTTACCAATCATTCATAGAGATTTCGGTTTTAGTATTAGAGAAATTGAAGCTTCAAGAAATAGAGTTGCTAGTCAACCACTTGATCTTACAATGGCAGAAGAAGCTTCTAGGAAAGTCGCTGAGAAAGCTGAAGATATTCTCTTTAATGGACTTAGTGCGTACTCTATGGGTACTAATGGTGGAACTATTCGTGGTTACACTGATCATCCTGACAGAAATACTCAATCACTTTCACAGAATTGGGATGCTTCTGGTAAAACAGGACAAGAAATTTTAACTGATGTTCTTAATGCAAAACAAGCATTAATTAATGATCGTCATTTTGGCCCTTTTATGCTTTATATACCAACAGCATATGAAACGGTTCTTGATGATGAATTTAGTACACAATATCCAAGATCAATTAGAAGTAGGATATTGGAGCTTGATGGATTAAAAGGAGTTAAAGTTTCTGATTTCTTAACCGCTAACAATGTTGTACTTGTTTCTATGCAAAGTACTGTTGTTAGAATAGTAGAAGGTCTTCCGCTTACTACGGTACAGTGGGATACTGAAGGTGGAATGCAAGTAAATTTCAAGGTTATGACTATCCTTGTTCCGCAAATTAGATCAACACAGGCTAATAGAAGCGGTATTGTTCACATCTCGTAAATGTAGTTCATAGTAACAGTAACCATTCTGTTTTATAATATTTCTTTTAACCAGAAAGGAAGATTTATTCAAATGCCGAAATTTAGAGTAAGAAAAGGTGCAAGACATTACTGGAAGAGATCAATTATTAGAGGAAAATCAGATAAAGTTTTACTCAATAAATTGATGAAAGAAGGTGATGTGATTGAATGTGAAAGACAAGAACTTGGCAGTGCTATAGACAAGTTTGTAGAAGTAAAAGACGAAAGAAAAGAAGTAGATGAACCTGTATATGGTTTCACAGTAGAGAAAGTCGCAGATGGGGAATATGATGTTGTCAGTATAAAAACTGGTAAAAGAATTAATGATGTGACTCTGGATTACAATAAGGCTATAAAATTATCAAAGAAAGCTGGAACAGTAAAAGATAAGAAATGGTAAAAACAGATAATTATTGGACTGTTCAGAAATTATGGCCAGATTCTACAGTGTTCATAGTCGGTGGTGGAAAAAGTCTCAATCGAACTGGTCTCCAATGGAACGAAACCAATAAAGGTGAAATACTACAAGCTATTTCTAATGACCTATCTTGTATTCATGATAAAAGAGTTATAGGAGTTAATGATTCTTTTAAATTGGGAGATTGGATTGATATATGCTTCTATGGGGATACAAGATGGTTTGATTGGAATGTAGATGCAATAACTAAGTTTAGTGGTTTGGTAATTTGTTGTCATCCACAAAACAAAGTTGATTGGATAAAGACAGTTGATAGAGAAAATGGTTTTGGAATAAATAGAAATCCAAAATTAGTAAACTGGAATAAGTCATCAGGAGGAGCAGCTATTAACTTAGCTGTTCATCTAGGTGCAAAAAATATAGTTTTAATAGGATTTGATATGTTTATGGAAGCTGATGGTGAAGATAATTGGCATAAAGAACATAAAATTCTTAATAAAGTAAAATCCTCCCCCTATGAACGAATGCGTAAAGCATTCGCAGAAATCAAACACGATACTGATTCAATCGGAATCAGGATAATCAACACATCATTAACCAGTAGGATAGAGGACTTTGAAAAAATGCCTTTAGAAGAAGCTGTGGGAGAATGTTGTAATGATTAAAGTAGTGTGTGTTCTCAAAAGTTGTGAGGACTATAGTTGGGATTATGCAAACAAATTGTATGAGAATGTAAGAAG
>Ga0187827_10003781_pt1 | contig 19171 bp, 14 predicted proteins | sample ETNtaG_39_FD_167969 | JGI IMG/M metagenome (GOLD analysis project Ga0187827, IMG submission 167969) | Marine microbial and viral communities from oxygen minimum zone, Eastern Pacific Ocean - ETNP2014_SV_150_PacBio MetaG (Illumina Assembly) | ecosystem: Environmental > Aquatic > Marine > Hypoxic... | reverse complement strand
CAAAAGTACCTAAAGGGATTAAAGAAAAGCTTATAAAATTAATTTGAATATTTTTCCTTTTGCAAGAGAAATAGACTTAAGACTAGACTTTGGACATTCCCAGCTTGAGCCCAGCTACTCTATAATATTATTATATATCCGAAATAGCATTCAGGGCACTACCTGATCTAAACCATGTAATTTGGTTTTCATTAAAAGTATGATTTACCGTAATCTCATCACTACTACCATCTAAATGATGTGCAACAAACACTAGCCTTTTCCTCGGCTGAAAATCTTTTAGTCCAGAAATATCAAATATATCATCTTCCTGTATTTTATCATAATCTTCCTTGTCATTAAAGGTAATTGCAAGAAGACCCTGCTTTTTAAGGTTGGTTTCATGAATACGGGCAAACGACTTGACAAGGACAGCTTTTACACCAACAAAACGTGGCTCCATAGCCGCATGTTCGCGGGATGAACCTTCTCCGTAATTTTCATCTCCTACAATTATGGAGCTTATGCCATCCTGGCGATAGGCATCTGCTACCAAAGGAGTGTTATCATATTTTCCTGTAAGCTGGTTTTTCACTTGATTTATTGTATCATTGAAGGCGTTGGTAGCTCCCATAAGAAGATTTTTTGATATATTTTCTAAATGTCCACGGTATTGTAACCAGGGGCCTGCCATGGATATATGATCTGTAGTACATTTCCCTTTTGCCTTAATAAGAAGCTTAAGTCCCATCATATCTGAACCAGTCCAAGGATCAAACCTTTCAAGAAGCTGAAGTCTTTCTGAATTTGGTGAGACTGTAATTTCATTCTGCATGCCCGTTTTTGCTGGTGCCTGATATCCAAGGTCTTCTACATCAAAACCTCTATGAGGAAGTTCATCGCCGCATGGAGGATCCAAGCGGACTTTCTGCCCATTTACATTTAGCAGCGTATCTGTCATGGGATTAAATGTCATATCACCGGAAATGGCCATGGCTGTGACAATTTCGGGTGATGCTACAAAAGCATAGGTATTAGGATTTCCATCATTACGCTTAGCAAAATTTCGATTAAAAGAAGTAATAATAGAATTTTTTTTCTGTTTTTCAGCTCCGGACCGCGACCATTGACCAATACAGGGGCCACATGCATTTGCCAGAACCAAGCCGCCAATATCTTCAAAAGTCTTGAGTTGACCATCCCTTTCTATGGTATAACGTATCATTTCAGAACCCGGAGTCACTGTAAGTTGGGCTTTCACTTTTAAGCTCTTATCTAAAGCTTGGCGAGCAATGGAAGCAGCTCTGTCCATATCTTCATATGAAGAGTTGGTGCAGGAACCAATAAGCCCAACTTCCATTTTCCTGGGGTAATCATTTTCCTTAACAGCAGATTTAAATTTTGAGATGGGCCATGCTTTGTCCGGAGTGAAAGGACCATTTATATGAGGCTCAAGCGTATCAAGATTGATTTCCACGACCTCATCAAAATAATTAGACGGGTTTTCATATACCTCCCTGTCACCTGTTAGATGAGCTGCTACAGACTCCGCTGCAATAGCCACATCTTCCCTACCAGTTCCCATAAGATATTTTTTCATTTTTTCTCCGTATCCAAAAAGGGATGTGGTGGCTCCAATCTCTGCCCCCATATTGCAAATTGTTCCCTTCCCTGTACATGATATGGATTCTGCACCTTCCCCAAAATACTCTATAATTTTTCCTGTGCCACCCTTTACCGACATAATCCCAGCAAGTTTCAAGATAACATCCTTTGGAGATGTCCAGCCATTCAGTTTTCCGGTGAGATAAACACCCACAATCCTGGGAAATCTTAGCTCCCAAGGCATGCCAGCCATTACATCCACAACATCTGCACCTCCCACTCCAATCGCCACCATGCCAAGCCCCCCTGCATTAACCGAATGAGAGTCTGTGCCAATCATCATACCACCCGGAAAAGCATAATTTTCTAATACTACCTGATGAATGATGCCAGCGCCAGGCTTCCAAAAATCAATACCGTATTTTTCAGAAACAGATTCCAGAAAATCATAGACTTCTAAATTTGTTTCATGGGCAAAGTTGATGTCGGCCTGCGACCCTAATTTAGCCTGTATTAAATGGTCACAGTGAACTGTAGAGGGTACAGCAACCCTAGCCCTGTCTGCCATTATAAACTGTAGGAGTGCCATTTGGGCAGTGGCATCCTGCATAGCTACACGATCCGGGTTAAAATCTGCATAATCACTGCCTCTCCGGAAGTCTCTAATATTCCCTACAAGATGAGTAAATAGGATCTTCTCAGTAAAGGTAAGTGGACGCTTGGTCAATCTGCGGAGCTTATCTATTTTCTCCGAAAGATCATAGTAATGTTTTTGTATTAAATCAATATTAAAAGTCATTTTATTACCTGAAAATATTCCAGCTGATAAATGGGAACAACACTAATGTAATTGACGTAAATTTAGTACTTTTCGATCTTTGCTATCAAACATTAGAACTTAATTATTGGCCTAATATACTTTAATTTTTCAGATGGTATTTAATCTAAAACACTTATTTTTCCATTCACTTGTAATCATGGCAGTTGGATTTGGAGAAGAATATTATTTCCCTTTATCATCGGACCTCCCTATTACATTCAAAGCTCATCACTGGAAGCACCCTGAAAGTAATTCCTCCTTGGATTTAAACGGAATAGAGATTGATATATTCCGGTGGCAAGCTGCAGTTAAAAACAAAGAATCAGTAAACGTAGAGCTAATAAATCCAGTCTGGGAATATGCCGGTTTGACTTTCGGGAACCTAAGCTTACCGGAATCTATTAACATCAGCAAAATACTGAATTTTCGTGGAACACCAACAATATATATACAAATTACCCCATGGAGGGTTCAAGGTAATATCGTAGAAGTGCTGACTGATGGTGACATTAAAATAGTACTTGAACCTATCAATTTTCCTGTTACTTTCAATCACCGGTATATGTTAAATGGTGAACAGGATCCACTTCAAAGAACTGACTCAGATGCTGCAGAGTACGTGATCATATGCCCAAGCCATTTTGAAAGTGCCGCTCAAACTATAGCAAATGCCCACAACTCATTTATTACAGATATTGTATTTACCGAGGATATACCTTCAAATGTACCAGGTGATATCACAGGTACAGAAATACGTAACTATCTCATTAATCGAATAGGTGATGTTATAGTCCATGACGGATTTCTTCTCTTGCTTGGTGATGAAATCTATATTCCGCCAATCTTTAACTCTTCCCCAAGTTATCCATCTGATGACTTTTATACAACTGAGGAGCCTGATTGTTGCCGCCCTCAATTGTATACTGGACGTATTCCCGTAAGCACTGTAGAAGACGCCATTACAGTTGCAAAAAAAATACATGATTATATTATCTATCCTACACCAGGTATATGGAGGAGTAAGGTGGCCCTGGTGGCAGATGATCTGTATAGCTCTTGTTCTATTGATGCTGATGCTGGGCAAGCTGGTCATGTAGAAAATTCCCAAGAAGTATATGGACTTCTAAAAACACTCCTACCGGTTGTGCCATACTACGGTATTCATTACAACTTAAATAATTGCTCCTATCCAGACCTCACTCAAGATTTGATCCAGTCCATTAATAATGGTCTATCTCTTATCAACTATATCGGCCATGGAAATCCTGAAACGTGGGCTAGTGAGAAACTTATTGATAAATCCAGAGACCTCCCATTGATCCATCCCAGCGATAATAAACTGGCTATCTGGGTAGCAGGAACCTGTTCTTTTGGGAATTATCATGGAGTAAATTCATTCATGGAAGATTTAATACGTAAAGAAGATGGGGCAATTGCCGTCATTGCATCGACTGAAGCAGTATCACATAATGATAATTATCACTTTATAAAAAACTTGTTCAATGAAATATCTGATTATATTGATGACCCTGATAATACAATACAATCACATATTGGAAAAATAGTATGGAATGCAAAAAATGGAGAAAGGAAATTCCACATTTTCGGCGATCCCGCACTTCCCTTACCATTTCCTAAAAAAACAATTCAAAATTTGGTCACAAATCCTCATGAAGGAGATACGATACATTTAGTACAAGAAGAAAATTTATTATTTAATGTATCATCCTTACATGCATCCATAATAATCCGGAAAAATGAGGAAAAACATATTTTCTATTTCGATAGTAATAGCTCAGGATTCTCAATACTGGACAGCCTGGAATATACGGTTCCAGGGGAAACTTATGTTCAAATGGATGTTTCTGGAAGTTCTACATGTTTCCGAATTCCTATTGATGCTGGTGCTTGTGATAGTTGTTTGGTTATTCAAGCATACCAGTCAAATACAGGGTGGGACGGAAAAATAGAGACCCTGCAAAATATTTCTTTATTGGACTCTGAAGGGGATTTTGAAGATAGACAAGGACCTATAATTCGCCTATATCAAGGAAACAACGCTATACATAATGGCTCAGCTATATTCCTAAATATGGATCTTACCATATCTTTAGAAGACCCATCCGGTATCAACCTAATGGAGACAATTGGCCATGGAATCCGATATGCATTTGATAATGAGAATCCAACCCTTATCCCTGGAAATGAATTTATCTATTCAGATTGTGATGCTGGCTCTGTATCAATACCTGTACCTTTATCTTTGACTGTAGGAAAACATGAATTTCATATTCAAGCTTGGGATGGCTTGAACAATAAATCCAGTGATGCAATATATCTTACTCTTCTGCCACCGATATATGAAGATAAGCTCCTTCTTCACAAGGTATATCCCATTCCCAATCCTTTTTCTGGAAGTACCCATTTTACTATGATAACCACTCATTTTCCTGTTGATATTATTATTACCATATATTCAATTAATGGATTAAAAGTCCGAACTCTTTCTAATGAATATATAAGTGAATGTGAAACATACTCTGAAGATGGAGGCTGTTTTATTCAAATTATCTGGGATGGTAGAAATGAAAATGGGCATAAAATTGCAAATGGAGCATATTTTTACCATGTAAGAGCAGAAACAGAAAATGGACAGATATTTGATGATATTTATAAATTAGCAAAGATAGAATGAAGATGATATTAGCATCCCAAAGTCCCCGTAGACACGCATTATTACGGCGCCTTAATTACCCATTTGATGTCATACTTCCGGATGTAGATGAATCCCTACTGACACTAGACAGAAACCCTGAACAGTATTGTATTTGCCAGGCAGAAATGAAAGCAAAAGAAATAAGTCAGTATTACCCCCATGCACTGGTTATTGGTGCTGATACTGTTGTGGTCCTAGAAGCGAAGATACTGAATAAACCAGCAGATTATGCTCAAGCAAAAAATATGCTGGAGATGCTCAGTGGAAAAACTCATCAGGTCTTTACCGGTATATGCTTGAAATGGATAGAACATAATATTCAGCATACCTTTGCAGAAGCCACCAGGGTTACTTTTAGAAAACTAGATCAAGTGGACATTTTACACTATCTTAAAACCTGTCCACCTTTTGATAAATCCGGTTCATATGGCATTCAAGACTGGAGTGCAGTATTTGTAAAAAATATTCAGGGATGTTATGATAATGTGGTGGGATTCCCTCTTTCAAGATTTTATCAGGAACTGAAAAATCTGAAGATTAATTTATTGGACTCCATTTCTGAATCACCTTAATTTGATACCTTCCATGACAGGTTTAGAATCATTTTTTGAAGCGTTAAAATCCAAACGGAAATCCCAGAATATTGAGATTTCTGAAATATGTGAATTTACCAGAATTCATCCCCGTTATATTGAGGCAATTGAAAATGGTGACTTTACTATACTGCCTAATGTATATATAAGGTTATTCCTAAAGTCATATGCAAAATTTATTGGTGCTGATCCTGCTAAAGCCCTCAAAGATTATGAGCTTCATACTACTGGAAAAATCAGACAAAGTGATGAACCTCTCAGCGCACAAGAAAATGTTGCTTCTTCTTCACCCCATGCCATTGATACTAAAATAGATTCAATTTCACATATTTCTCCAAAACAGGTTGTCTCTGGAATTGGAGTCATTATTGCCATTTTTTTATTACTTTGGTGGGCAGGGCAGATTACACAAGAACAAACAGAAAATATTAAGTCTAACCAGCCTGAAGAAGCTTCTGCAGAATCTATTGAAGATACTAAAAACAATACAGCAATACCAGAATCTAGTTTCTCGGAACAAAGTTCAAAGCTTTCTATTAATCAGAAAACGCCCAACAAAATTTCAGGTCTACCAGATAAATTTCCCTTAAATGATAATGATTTTTTGCCTAGAAAAAAAGACAGTGAAATATCACAGAAAGTAAAATTATTTCCTCCATATACCATTTTTATTAAGACACTTCAGGAAACAAAACTGAACATCAGTAAAACTGAAGATACCAAAATTATAGAATTAATCAATCAAACCGTTCCAGGTGGACAGGAGTTTATTTTTAACTTTACATCCACCATTCATTTCGAATTCTGGAGAAGCAGTCAAGTCAACGTTAAACTTAATGAAACATCCATTGACGATTTTCTTAAAAAAAGTGACATGAAAATCCGCGGTTCCTACGAAGCAAAAAAGTCCAAGCTCTACTTGAGTTATTATAAACGCTGAATTATAAGCCTTAACCTGCTCTTCTTATGCCTTGTAGTGTAGACAAGGAAAATCCTCTTTTTACATGACATAAAGCCAGAATATATCCCAACTGACAATTAACGTGTTTTATCTATTCATACAAAAATAATTATATAATAATAACTTTTGCTTGCATGATAGTGGGTAATTAGAATATTATTATGGGTAAGAGTGGGTAATTATCCCTAACTTTTATGTGTGGATCTTTAAATTGAAGAATTTACTTTATCAATCATTTACTGGAGAGTATAATAATTCTCTGGATGACAAAAACAGACTGAATATTCCAGCTAAATTCAGAAAATCTCTGGATCCTGTCAATGACCGGACTTTTATATTAACCCGCGGATTTGATCAATGCCTTCTTCTCTATCCTTTGAATGAATGGCAGGAGGTTGAAACACAGCTGAGTCAATTAAGTTCAATTCTCAGTCGAGACCGTGATTTTGTCCGTTCTATTACCCGCCACGCTACGCCAGTCCAATATGATAGCCAGGGTAGAATTCAGATCCCTGAAACATTAATTATTTTTTCCGGAATCAAAAAAGATGTCCATGTCATAGGAATGATAAAAAAGATTGAACTCTGGGACCCAGCAGTATTAAATGAACGGGATAAACATGGTAACAGCGTAGTAGACAAAGATTTCGATGATTTAGCAAATGAAATTAATTTTTAATAATAATGATAGAATCTGCTCAACATCATCCAGTCTTATTGGCAGAGATTGTCTCGCAATTAGTAACAGATCCAAATGGAATTTATATGGATGGAACTGTGGGATACGGAGGACATGCAATAGAGATTCTAAAAAAATTAACAACCAATGGAAAGCTAATCGGTATAGATCTTGACCCTTATGCTCTGGAATACACACAAAAATATCTATCTGAAACCCAGGCTTCTTATTCCCTTCATCATGGAAACTTCCGGGAATATCCTAACCTCCTACAAAAACTGGGTATTAAAGAGTTGACAGGTATTTTGTTTGATCTTGGTTCCTCCTCCACCCAAATAAACACAGGGCATAGGGGCTTTTCTTTCCGGTTTGATGCACACTTAGATATGCGGTTTAATCCAGAGTCTGGAATCACAGCACGGGAATACCTGAATACTTCAGATGCTGATGACATTGGTGCCACGATTTTTCATTATGGTGAAGAAAAACATTACCGTAAAATTGCCCGTATAATCTGTGCAGCAGCAGCTAAGGGGAAAATGAATACTACCTTTGAATTAAGGCAGGCTATTGAAAATGCTGTAAACCCCCGTTTTCTGACCAAATCTCTTGCCAGGGTATTCCAGGCTGTACGCATTAAAATTAATGATGAGCTTGACGCAATTCAGCAGGCATTAAAAGATTCAGTCAATTATCTTAAAAAAGGTGGACGCATTGCTGTTATATCTTTTCATTCACTAGAAGATAGAATAGTAAAACAATTCTTTATAGAAAGTGCTATATCATGTATCTGCCCCCGTGAATATCCCATCTGCATTTGCGACACGATACCTGGACTAAAAATATTGACACGCAAAGCTATGTTGCCAACAAATAAAGAGCTCAAAAATAATTCCCGCTCCCGGAGTGCTAAACTGAGGATCGCTGAGCGAGTATGAACTCCTACAGATCCAGAAGAAACAAATCCTTTAGTGATTTTCTCTTCTTCTTCGGATCTGTTCTTATCACCATTTCTTTTTTTATTTCCTTTTTGACCATAAAAAATGACTGCATTTTTCTGCGGAACGAAATCTATCATATGGGCACTATTCGAACAAATCATACAAATAGAGTGACCGTTCTATCTGGTAAAGTGAAAAACCTGTCCCGTCAGGATCGTATCGAACAGGTAGCTTATGATAAATTTAAATTCCATATTCCAGATCCAGAATCATTAATTGTGTATATCGAAAACTGAATATGACACGCTTATATCATATCCATCACAAACGTATGCGCCTTGTATCTTTTTTATTTTTATTAATCAATATTTTAATCCTATCTAGGATGTTTTTTATTCAATCCTTTAGAGCTACTGAACTCAGAAACAATACACATGCAATTGGAATGACAGAGCGTTCAGTGCAGGGTAAAAGGGGATATATTTATGATCGGAACGGAGAAGTGCTCGCAGAAACTGTTCATAAATATACCTTCTGGGTTAATGCAAAGAAAGATTTTGAAAAAGAAAAAATTATCAAGCTATTTTCATCTGAATTTAATCAGTCTGAAGATGGATATAGGCAGCTGCTAAGCCAAAACAAGCCCTACATAAGATTGGCTGATGGCTTACTACAAACACAATGCAATCAAATATTATCAAAAATAAAGGGTATAAAGGGGTTGTTCTGTGATGTTACCATAAATAGATTTTATCCCTTTAATAATCTAGTCAGCCAAGTCGTCGGCTATGTGGATATGGACTATAAAGGTCAATTTGGTATTGAGCATCAATTTGATTCTGTGCTTAATGGAAAAATGTCTCAACTTATTTATAATCGTTCTGCAGATGGACGTATCAGAGAGGCATTCATGGAGCAACAGCCTGAAATAATAAATGGAGTAGATATTCAACTTACAATAGATGTGGAAATTCAGACAGTACTTGTGAATGCCTTGAAACAAGGATTAAAGCGATCAGGTGCTATTTCTGCGAATGGTGTCATCCTTAGTCCATTTACAGGGGATATACTTGCTATGGCATCTGTACCCGATTATGATCCAAATAACTACAAATCACATGATATTAACACATTCTCCAATCGAGTCATATCTGAATCATATGAGCCCGGGTCTACTTTCAAACTTATTGCCATAACAGCTATATTGGAATCCGGGATTTATAATAAAAATGACTTGATTTATTGTGAAGAAGGTGAATATCAGCTTATTCCCAGTAAGTTGATTCATGATCATGAACCATATGGTGATTTATCAATTTCAGAGATATTTATCCATTCCAGTAATATTGGTCTTACAAAAGTAGTGGATCAGTTGGGAGCTGAGCATATTTATAACTATGCCCGAAAATTTGGATTTGGTATCCGAACCGGAATACCATTGCCAAGTGAGACATCGGGGGTTTTAAGAACCTTCAGTAACTGGTCTCGACTATCAGGACCTTCCATTGCCATGGGGCAGGAAATCTCTGTTAATACACTGCAGTTAGCATTGGCTTATTCTGCTGCTGCCAATGGGGGCTATCTTCCCAAAGCAAGTATTATCAAGAATATCTCCGGAAAAGATTTTGAAAGATGGGATTTCAGCCTAAGCCCTGTGCGCCAGGTTATGTCTCCACAAACTTCCAAACTTCTTTTGGAGATGATGGAAGGTGTGGTAAATGAAGGTACAGCAACAAAGGCGCGAATACCAGGCTTCCGAATTGGTGGAAAAACAGGTACTGCTGAAAAATTTATAAATGGAGAATATTCTAAAAGAAATTTTATTTCTTCTTTTGCAGCTGTATTTCCAGTAGATGATCCAAAGTATGTATGTGTCATATCTGTTGATTCACCGACTTATGGGTATCATTGGGGGAACGAAACGGCTGCTCCTATCGTTAAAGAGATTTTCGAAAGATTAATAATTAACAATAATATAAATCCAGTCAAGTCTCAACAAATATATAATTATGCACATGTATCGTCAGAAAAAAATATCAATACCCTACAGACTGCCACTGCACTCAATTTGAAAAAAAATAACAAAGTACCTAATTTTCTAGGAAAAACCTTAAAACAGTCTATTCAGGAAGCAAATCTGATAGGTCTTGTAATTCAACCAAATGAAACCTCGGGGCGAGTGGTTTGGCAGTCAGTGCAGCCTGGAAAACAAATCCGCAATAATATCACCTGTCAAATTAAGCTGGAGTCTATGTAATGCTACTTACAGAATTAGTGAAAAATATATCCTTTAAAGGAAGATCGGATAACCGAGATATTAAGGCAATTACCTATGATAGTCGTAAGGTCAAACCTGGGACTTTGTTTGTAGCTATTTCAGGGATGCAGGATGATGGGCATGAATATATCCCTCAGGCAATAGAAAATGGGGCAGTAGCTGTTTTGTCAAATGGCCGAAGTCCGCAAACACAGGAAGTCCCTATCCTTCAAGTCCAAGATCCACGTATGGTCATGTCCCATTTATCGGCCAAATTCTATGGAGATCCTTCTAAAAAAATGAATATAATTGGAGTTACTGGAACTAACGGGAAAACATCTATCACATATATACTCCAACATATCCTTCAGAAATCCAATATAGACTGTGGTACCCTGGGGACACTGGGGTTTCATACTCCTTCTGGAATGATAAGTACTGGATTCACAACACCTGAATCAGTTGAGCTTCAGCAAATGCTCCGCACGATTCTCATGGCTGGTGTTACAGACGTGGTAATGGAGGTTTCTTCCCATGCACTAAACTTGCATCGGGTAGCTGATGTAGATATAAATACTGCTGTTTTTTCCAATCTTACATCGGAACACCTTGATTTTCATGGTGACATGGAATCCTACTTTCAGTCAAAATTGAAGCTATTTTCAAAATTAAATAAAAAGAAAACTGCTATAATCAACTTTGATGATCCTTACGCTAAGCGAATCATAGAAGAAACATCCGCAAATATCATGACATTCGGTATGGATAAGCATTGTGATTTATACCCATTGCAAAAAAAATATGGGCTAAATGGAACACAGGCACAATTTCAATATGGCGATATAGAAATATTAGTTCAAAGCAACCTTGTAGGTGAATATAACTTATATAATTTAATGGCTGCCATAGCAGTTTGTCTGAAAATGAATATACAGCCTGAAACCATAAGCCGTGCAATGCAGCAGCCTTTAAATATTCCAGGTAGATTAGAAGCTATTCCTACAAATATTTCTGGTAAGGTTTTTATTATTATGCACATACACCAGATGCATACGAAAAGCTATTTTCAACCATATCTAGCCTGTGTTCTAAAGAAACTTCTATCTATGCAGTGTTTGGTTGTGGCGGAAACCGAGATGCCCACAAACGGTTAGAGATGGCTTCTATCGCAGAAAAATATGCTGATTTTATTATTGTAACAACTGATAATCCCCGTACTGAATCCATGGAATCAATTAATACTGATATTATCAGCGGATTCAGGGGAAATAACTATAAAATAATTTTAGATAGAAAAGATGCCATCTATCAAATAATGGATAAAATGAATGATAAGTCAATTCTATTAGTACTTGGAAAAGGTCAAGAAAATTATCAGGAAATAGGTATAGAAAAAATTCCGTATAATGACAAAGAAACAATAAAAAGTTATACTCATGCGAGTTAATATCAGTAATAAACGGGTATTTACAGATATTATGCGACGATTATTTCCTAGATTTAACATGCCAAAAATCAATGGCCTGGCTATTGACTCCCGATATATAGAGCAGGGAGATATTTTTTTAGCCTTAAAAGGAAATAACTTTGATGGTCATCAATTTATTCCACAAGCTGAAGCCGCTGGTGCATCTTTAGCTTTTATTGAACATCCTACTAAAACCAACCTTTGTACACAACAGGTTCAATCTACCAAAACTTTATTGCATGATATAGCCCATGAATATCGTACTCAATTTTCTTATCCATTGATTGGGATTACTGGATCAAATGGCAAAACGACAACCAAAGATTTGCTATGCCATATCCTTTCAGAGGAAATGAATGTGGTATCGACTGAAGGTAATTTTAATAGTACAACAGGAGCCCCACTCTCATTATTGTCCTTTGATATAGATGCAGATATTGGAATTATAGAAATTGGTGCAAACAAACCGGGGGAAATAGAAACCATATGCAGTGTTGTTAAACCCAATATGGGATTAATTACAAATATTGGTGCAACTCATCTGGCTAATTTTGGTTCAATAAATGAAATAGCAAAAACTAAATTTGCTCTTTTTGCATGTTTACCATCAAACGGAACTGCTTTTGTTAATTTGGATGATCCATTTATTTCAAAAATGAATGTGTCCTGCTTCCGAATTGAATACTCACTAAATACAACAGCTGATTATCAGGGAATATGGACGCCTGAAACAAAGCAGCTTGAGGTAAATAGTACAATTGTAGATCTTTCAGATTACCCAAAGAGTATGAGCATAAACAGTTTAGCTGTTTATGCAGTTGCAGCTGAACTTGGATGCAGTTTGCCATTAATTAATTCTAGAGTGCAATCATTTCATATCCCCAAAGGTCGGGGTGAGATTATTCAATTACATAATTATACTATTATTAATGATAGTTATAATGCCAATTTGGATTCAGCCAAATTAGGTATCTATAATCTATCAAATTTTTCCTGTCCAGGACGGAAAATTACTGTTATTGGAGATATGCTTGAGTTGGGCGCAAAAGAAAAAGAGTGTCATCGCGAACTGGGTAAATACCTGGTTGATAAAAAAGTGGACGCCGTATTTGCTTTTGGAAACCTTACTCAGCATGCCATCCACGCCATGAATGGTACCAACTGTTTCCATCAATTCTATTCAGATAAAAAATTACTCATTGCTGACTTAAAAAAATATCTTCAGAATGGAGATGTTATTTATATAAAAGGATCCCGGGGAATGAAGATGGAAGATATTATCATAGGATTAAAAACCTAATGTTATATTATCTATTATATCCCCTTAAAGATATATTTTTCGGATTTAATGTATTTAGTTATATATCATTTCGTGGAGCAGGTGCAGCCATTACCGCTCTACTTATCAGCTTCCTCATCGGGCCCAAAATCATCCGCACACTCTCGTTTTACCAAATTGGTGAAACAATTCGTAAAACTGGGCCTGAATCTCACCTCAAAAAAGAAGGTACTCCAACTATGGGAGGGATAATTGTTCTTTTGGCAATTATCCTTCCCACTTTCCTCTGGGCAAAAATGGATAATAAACATATTCTCTTAATCGTGATGGCAACAATGTGGATGGGAAGTATTGGATTTCTAGATGATTATTTAAAAGTTATTAAGAAATATTCACGAGGATTAATTGCTCGATATAAAATGGCAGGACAAATCACCTTAGGTTTGATCGTGGGTATGTTTATTATTAATTATCCCGATGTTACTCAGTATGCCACATCGATTTCAATTCCATTTGTAGCTAATGGTACACTGGATATAGGTTGGCTATTATATCTTCTACTAACAATTCTGGTGATAACAGGCACATCTAACGCTGTAAATCTGACAGATGGATTGGACGGCCTAGCAACAGGACTGGTTGCCATTGCAACCCTCGTTTTTGGCGCAATTGCTTATGCAACAGGAAGGTTAGATTATAGTAATTATCTTAACATTATTTATCTGCCTGGAACGGGAGAATTATTCGTATTCTGCCTAGCAATGGTCGGTGCCTGTATAGGGTTTCTATGGTTCAATGCAAAGCCAGCAAAAGTTTTCATGGGTGATACAGGCTCTCTTGCAATGGGCGCAGCTCTGGGGACTCTAGCTGTTCTTTTAAAGAAAGAAATACTTCTTATTCTTATAGGTGGTGTTTTTGTGGCAGAATCGTTTTCCGTCATGTTGCAAGTATATTATTATAGATATACAAAAAAGAAATTTGGAGAAGGTAGGCGGATTCTGAGAATGGCCCCATTACATCACCATTTCGAACTTTCTGGATGGCCCGAAAATCACGTGGTAGTTCGGTTCTGGATAATAGGAATATTACTAGCATTAATTTCACTTTCCACTTTTAAAACGCAATGATAAATTTAAATAATATTGAGGATAATAGCTGGCCCAAAACCAAGATTAGTATCCTGGGCGGTGGGAAGAGTGGTATTGCTGCAGCCAAACTCGGTGAAAAAATTGGTGCAGATATTTTTATCAGCGATAATAATAATAATCCTAAAACTATCGATAGAATGCGTGATTTTAAGTATGAATCTGGTGGCCATTCTAAGAAAATACTAAATTCAGACTTAGTTATTATCAGCCCTGGAATTTCTGATTCAATTCCTATTGCTGCCAATTGCATATGTAATAATATTCCAATTGTCAGTGAAATTGAATTTGCATCCTGGTTTACAAAATCTCCTATTCTTGCACTTACAGGTTCTAATGGAAAAACAACTACCATAAATCTTCTTAATGATATGTGTATCAGTGATGGAATAAATTCACTTTTGGGCGGAAATCTAGGCATTCCATTTTCTGAAAATGTCCTTTGGGAAATGGACTCTGACATAATAAATCCAGTGCATGTACTGGAGCTGAGTAGTTTTCAACTAGAACATATCAATTCCTTTTCACCAGTTATTGCTGGATTACTAAACATCAGTGAAGATCATATGGATCGTTATAAAGATATTCATGATTATTCAAAGAATAAAATTAAACTTACTCAAAATATCAGTGATTCTGGTTGGATTATTTATAACGGGGACGACCCTATACTTGAAAATGTATTTCATAAACATGAACAAGCCCAGATTTTTTCTACATTTGATCACAATAAAACACATTTCAAACTAAATGCGAGTAAAGTATATTCCGGAACACCAGATAATCCGGAAATACTTTTCCAATTAGATGAAACAGAGTTAAAAGGAAGTCATAACCTTCAGAATATTCTAGCAGCAGCAACAATGGCCTATGCTTTTGGCATTTCACCCATTGCTATACGAGATGCTATTATCAATTTCACACCAATACCCCATCGTTTGGAATGGATTGGAAATATAATGGGGGTAGATTATTATAATGATTCAAAAGCCACTAATATTGCTGCTACTCTTGCAGCTATCAAAAGTTTTGATCATCAGCTGATAGTAATTATGGGAGGAATGGATAAGGGACATACTAATTTCAGCCAATTAAATCCATCTTTGATAAACCGTGTCAAACATATTTACACTTATGGAGAAGCCGGAAGAAGCATCGAGAAACAAATTAATTCAACAATTGAAGTAACCTATATAAAAGAATTTAAATCTGCTGTTTTGAATGCTTCAAAACAATCTAAATCCGGTGATATTATCCTTCTATCTCCTGCCTGTTCTAGTTTTGATCAGTTTAGTAATTATGAAGAAAGAGGAGATGCTTTTAAAAAAATATTTAATAATTTGGAACTCGGCGTATGAAAATACCATCCTATCCAAACGAATACATTATTATGTGCTTAATTTTGCTTTTGTCAGGTTTTGGTATAGTCATGATGTATAGTGCGAGCAGTATTTATGCCATGAACATATTTGATAATTATATGTTCTTTTTTAATCAGCAGATTAAATGGCTGGGCTTAGGCTTAGCTCTTATGTTGATAATTTCTCAAGTGAATTACCAAGTATTAAAAAGATTTGCATACATACTCCTGATATTTTCATGGATCATAATGATCACAGGTTATTTTTTTAAGGGAACTAATCCAGCTTCCCGATGGCTTGTAATTGGTGGTAGAAGTTGGATGACTACATCTGATCTTGCCCGAGTTAGCTTAATTATTTTCACCGCGTTGTTTATTGAAAATCATAAGAAGTGTTTACAAGACTGGAAATATGTTTTCACTCACTATACACCTTTCCTGACTATCACGTTAATGCTCATTTTATTTCAACCAGATACCAGCACTACCATCGCCATCGCCATAATTATTATGCTTATGTTATTTACTGCATCTGTAGATTGGCGTTTTATTTCCACAATCACCTTTCTTGGCATGGTTTGTATATTAATTAAAATTCTTTATACACCGTATGCAATGGAACGGATTATAAACTGGAACGATATTCAAAAAGTCCAGTCATTAAATGCCTTTGGAACCGGTGGATTGCTGGGCAGTGGCTTGGGTGAAAGTATAGTGAAAAATGGTTATCTCCCACAGGCTCACACAGATTTTATTCTGCCTATTGTGGGAGAAGAGTTGGGCTTTATTGGGATCTTAGCTCTTTTTGTTATGTTCTTGTTTCTTTACAACCGGGGAATGGCAGTCGTAAGGGAAGCACCAGACCTTTTCAGTATGTTCCTATCTCAGGGAATTATAATTTCCGTTATGATTTATTTTATTATCAATGCTGCATATGTCATTGGTCTAGCCCCCACCACTGGTCTTCCTATGCCATTTATCAGCTATGGTGGTTCCCATACTATTTTTACTCTTCTATCTATGGGGATTCTGCTCAATATTGCCCGCAGAGGGAGAATAGGAACAAATAAATATTACCGTGGATTTTCTTATGAATTCTAATCTCAGAATGATCGTTGCAGGCGGTGGAACGGGTGGGCATTTTTTCCCAGCACAGGCGATATGTAAATCCCTGCGAAGTCAGGGAGTCAAAGTAAAATTTATGGGCTCCCAATATGGTATTGAATCAAATTATTATAAGAATAATACCTCCGAAGCAACATTATTAAATATCCGTGGACTCCAGCGAAACCATAACTTGGATTCCTATGTAAAAAACTTGTTTTTCCCATTAAGATTTGTGCAGTCTTATCTTAAATCACGGAAAATAATAAATGAATTCAAGCCTCATGTAGTCATTGGTACAGGTGGATATTCTTGCGGTCTGCCACTTTTAGCAGCCATACATAAAGGTATAAAAACTGTAATTCAAGAACAGAACTCTTTCCCGGGGATGACAACCAGAAAGCTAGGCATAAAAGTCAATAGAGTTTGTATTGCTTTTGAAGACGCTAAAATATACTTGAAAAAAAACGTTATTCTTACAGGTAACCCTATTCGAGAAGATATTCGTCTATTAGATAAGGTCACGGCTAAAAAATCGTATAAATTTGATCCTGTCATGCCAGTTCTGGCTATTTTAGGAGGAAGTCAGGGATCTGTTCCATTTAATCACCATTTTCTAAATCATTTTAATCAATATGTTAAATCAAACATCCAAATTTTATGGCAATGTGGAAAAAAAGATTTTCCAAAATTGAAAGAATTGAACAGTCATCAGCATATACATATTCTTCCATTTACAGAAAAAATGGATGTTTTTTATTCAGCAGCAGACCTTATCGTGTCCAGAGCAGGCGCACTCGCACTATCTGAAATGGCATTGTTGGGAAAAGCCATGGTACTTATTCCACTCCCCTGTTCTGCAGGGGATCATCAAAACATAAATGCACAAACATTTTTACGGACAGGTGGTGCTGTGTTAGTACATCAAAATTTGTTGGCTTCTGGTGCACTGGAACAGGCTATAATGGATCTTATACAGAATTCTAAAAAAATTACCGCAATGGAAGAAAACTCTAAGAAAATTGGCATAAAAGATGCTACTGAAAAAATCATAAATGTCATCATGGAAATAGCTAAGAGCTAATGTTTGGAAAAACCAATCATATTCATTTTATTGGTATTGGTGGAATCGGCATGAGTGGTATGGCAGAGCTTCTTTATAAACTTGGATTTAATATCAGCGGGTCAGATTTAAAACGGTCGGAAAGAACGGATAATCTCCAAAATCTGGGAATAAACATATCAGAAGGACATCACAATGGCAATATCAATGGGGCGGATGTAGTGGTTTACTCATCTGCAGTTAAAAATGATAATCCTGAAATAAGCGCAGCTGTAGCTGAACACATCCCACTTATCCGTCGGGCAGAGATGCTAGCTGAACTTCTAAAGGTGAAAACTACCAGCATTGCAATCGCAGGTACTCATGGAAAAACTACCACCTGTTCCATATTAGGAAGCATTTTAACTGAAGCAAAGAAAAGCCCAACACTGGTCATAGGAGGTATAGTCAATAAATTTCAGAGCAACACCATTTCTGGAAGTGGAGATATTATTGTTGTAGAGGCAGATGAATTTGACCGTAGCTTTCTTGTATTGCAGCCTACCATGGGACTTATTACCAATCTTGATCTAGAACATCTTGATTGTTATAAAAATATGGATGATCTACAGGATGCATTTACTCAGTTTGCCAATGCTGTACCATTTTACGGAAAAGTAGGGGTTTGTATAGATCATAAAAATGCAACAGCTATTATACCCCAAATCAAACGTCCTGTGGTGACCTTTGGTCTCCATAAAGATGCAGAAGTTAGAGGTTTAAATTTGCGCTATAACCAGAATCATACTGTTTTTGAGATTATGGTTGAAAATAAAAATCTGGGGGAGTTTTGTCTGCATGTCCCCGGTGAACATAATGTCAAAAACGCTCTAGGTGCCATAACCCTGGCACTGCAACTGGATATTCCACTTGAAAAAATTCAAGTAGGATTAGATCAATATAATGGAGTACGGCGCAGATTCGAAATGAAATATACCTTGGAAAATGGCATTATCATTGTGGATGACTATGCCCATCACCCATCTGAAGTTAAATCGACCATACAGGCAGCTAAATCTGGCTGGGGTCGGCGAATCATATCTGTTTTCCAACCACATCTTTTTACTCGCACCAGAGATTTCTATGAGGATTTTGCACAAGCATTTCAAAAATCGGATATTTTTATTGTAACCGATATTTACCAAGCCAGGGAAATGCCTAT
>Ga0187827_10003780_pt1 | contig 19183 bp, 20 predicted proteins | sample ETNtaG_39_FD_167969 | JGI IMG/M metagenome (GOLD analysis project Ga0187827, IMG submission 167969) | Marine microbial and viral communities from oxygen minimum zone, Eastern Pacific Ocean - ETNP2014_SV_150_PacBio MetaG (Illumina Assembly) | ecosystem: Environmental > Aquatic > Marine > Hypoxic... | reverse complement strand
ATAAAAAGGGCTCCAGAAATGGAGCCCTTTTTATGTTAAAAAAAATGTGTAGTATTAATCATTTAATTCTTTGGTAGAGAATCAATTGACAGGTGTTAAATAATTCCTTATCTTGAATAAGAATTCTAAATAGCCTCAAGGTCTGTTTTTTTATGTTTAATCTATAAAATATAGGCTTATGAAACTTGAACGTTTACTTGTACCAACAGATTTTACTGAGACCTCACTTTCCGCATTTCAAGACGCTGTATTATTAGCTGCTCAATCTCAGGTAGAATTATTTCACTTACATATTGTAGATAGCCAAGATGAGGTAGATAATGCTCGAATTGAGTTAGAGATGCTATCTAACAGAGCCCTGGTCGATCATAAAGTCAGGGTAACAAGCCTTGTCCGCATAGGTGAGTTTATGAAGTCGATAGGTGATGTAGCCTGTGAGATTGATGCTGATTTGATTCTAATGGCAACACATGGCATAAAGGGGAAGCAATGGATTACGGGGAGTAATGCAATGCGAATTTTATCCCATTCAAAGGCACCCATTTTAATCAGACAGGAATCGAAGGAGAAATTAGTACAACAAATTGTAGTTCCCTTAGATTCAAGGTTAGAGACCCGTCAGAAACTCGACATGGCTATTAAGCTAGCAATAGCGTATAAAGCAAGAATACATTTATTGGTAGAGCGTGAGTTAGAGACTTTATCTATTGAGAAGATGAACAAATTAATCAAGCAGGTAAGCACTTATATTTCTGACCATAAAGTTGAATACACCTTGAATTACGAAGATCATACAATCACAACGAGTCGACTTTTAGATTTTGCTTATCGCGTAGGTGCAGATTTGATTACAATAATCAATTATCAAGAAGAAGTTTATACGGAATTATTTGGGATGACAAGAGAGCAGGAGTTGATTTCTAATAAATATAACATTCCTGTATTGTGTGTAAATGCAACAAACACTGCAGAAATAATTACTGCATATTAAAGAAAGATTCATAGCTCCAGGGGCAATAAATGGATTCAAAGGGCGCAAATAGCGCCCTTTATTATTTTGTTAATAGAAATATTTATTCTGAAAAAACTGCTTGGCATAAATTCATACATTCGGATTAGAATATTCAAGCTTTTGATTTTTTATGAAATATTGCCCCAAAATAGCATTTATTATTTTTTCATTATTTTTCTCCTGTTCTAGTCCGGTTGAGGAGAGCAGTCTAGAGGTTAATATAGTCATTAAAGCTCCAGAACCAATTATAGAATATGGTTTTGAGGCGGACACCTTTTTGGTGATAAAAAATGAAATACAGTCTGGAGAATCTTTAGGAAAGATCTTAAATGAATTTGGGGTTTCATACTCTCAGATTGATGTAATTGCTAGAGCAACGCGCAAAACTGAATTTGACGTACGATACTTAAAAGCGGGACATTCCTATGCCATGTTTTGTGTACAGGACACATCGGGCAGAGAAAACGCGGAGATTTTCATTTACGAAGAAGATAAAATCAACTATATAGTATACGATTTTAGAGATACACTTAAATTTTATCGCGCTCAAAAACCTATTGAGGTTCGCTTAATTGAGGATGCAGGAATCATTGAGAAAGGTTCGAGTTTCTTTTTATCGGGTGCGGCTGTAGGGATGTCTGATCGCTTATGTGAAATTATCTCTGATGAGATTTATTGTTGGACTTTAGACTTTAGGCACGTACAGCCAGGAGATCGTTTTAAGGTGTTGTACGAAGCGAAATACTTAGAAGGTGAGTTTGTAGGTGTAGGCGATGTAAAAGCAGCTTATTTTAACCATTTAGGAGAGGATTTCTATGCTTTTCCTTTCAGCGACACTGGATTTGATGATTACTTTGATCAGGATGGAAAAAACTTAAGAAAGTTTTTCTTAAAAACACCTGTAAAGAACAGTCGTATATCTTCGCGTTATTCACGCAATCGCTTTCATCCTGTACAAAAAAGATGGAAGGCACATAAGGGAACGGATTACGCTGCGCCTCGTGGAACCCCGATATGGTCTACAGCAGATGGAGTTGTGGAGGCTGCAAAGTATACCAAGTATAATGGGAATTATGTAAAAGTACGTCACAATGGAACCTTTACGACACAGTATTTACACATGTCAAAGATAGCTAAAGGAGTACGAGTAGGAACTCATGTAAAACAAGGGCAAACAATAGGATATGTGGGTAGTACAGGATTAGCGACCGGGCCACACGTTTGCTATCGTTTTTGGAAAAATGGAGAACAGGTAGATCCATTCAAGAGTAAATTACCACCATCTGATCCAATAAGCTCAAATTCGAGAGCAACTTTTGATTTGTTTAGAGATAGTTTATCTGTATTGTTAGACAGTATTCCTTTTTCTGAGGAGCTTTAAACTTCCGAAATACGTTCGATAAGAAGGTAATCTGCAGGTTTGTAGAGCACCTTTTTGTATTTATGAGCAATTTCTTTAGGATCTGACAGCTCTCTATTGCTCTGATAAGATTTAAATTCTTTTAGACGTGGAAATTCTTTTTCATCAGCAAAACGAATATCATTTTGCATTGGCGTATCTACTTTTCCAGGGGCAATAGAAAGATTGATAATATCTTGGTGTTCTTTATCAATACATTTACTAAGCATATCTAATCCAGCTTTAGAGGAACAGTAGGTATTCCATCCTGCAATAGGGGTGTTAGCAGCTCCTGAGCTAATACTTAAAATAACTTTTTGAGCTTTATGTGATTTATATTTTGCAATAAAATGATTAGATAAAACTGCAGGTGCTACAAGGTTAATGATATATGAAGCAGCAATGGCGCCCAATTCTTGCTTTCCCATTTTTTGAATAGGTCCTATCCAGCCTGCATTGTGAACTAAGCTGATTTGTTCGGCTTTATTCCAACTAGGGAATTCCAATCCTTCGATATCTGCAATATCGTTTAGATCTAGCGTGATGTGTGTATAATTAGGGTGCTCAATTTTTTGAGTCCTAGAAATCCCCAAAATTTTAATGTTGTCATCTTCTAAAAGAATTTCACAAATGGCTTTTCCCAGTCCACTACTAGTACCTGTAATGATAAACGCATTCATTATTTATTGATTTCCAAGAAGCGTTCAATATTCTTTGTGAGCCCAAATACAACTATCATATCACTTTTCTCAATGATAGTATCAGAGCTAGGAACACCAATGATATGGTAGTCTTTGGTGTTGTTTTCATCCTTATTATTTTCATCTTTTCTTAAGATGGTCACCAGATTTAGCTTGTATTTTTCTCTCAGTCCAATATCTTCAAGGCTACGACCGCAGACTTCTGTAGGCGCTTTCACTTCTACTATTTCATAATCGTCTGGAAGCTGAATACACATCACTACATCTGGGTTAACAAGCATTTCTGCAACATTCCCCCCTACCTCATCTTCGGGAGATAAAATTTCTGTCACACCCATTTTCTCCAAAATTCGCCTTTGGTCGTTACCCATAGCACGTGTAATAATGCGTTTTACATTAAGTTCCATTAAGAGGAAGGTACAGAGTAGAAGGCCTTGGAAATTTTCGCCTATAGCAACAACTACTGCATCTACATCTTGTATGTTTTGTGATAAAAGGGCTTTCTTATCTGTAGCATCTAATGCTACTGCATGTGAAACTTCATCCTTTAAGCTTTCAACTTTTTCTAGGGATGAATCTATAGCGAGCACTTCGGCTCCACGTTTTGATAAGTTCATAGCGATGGCCGATCCAAATTGACCAAGACCGATCACGGCAAAGCGTTGATCTGACATATTGTAGTATAAATTAGTTATTACAAATGTAGAAATTTGTGAGGACTTGGCGATTGTCTAATTTTGTAATAGATTTAATAAACATGAAAAAAGTATATCATCTCTCTAGCTGCAGTACTTGTCAACGAATTTTGAAAGAAATCAATGCCATTGATTTTGTGTTACAGGATATTAAAACTGAGGCTATAAGTGAATCGCAATTAGAGGAAATGTATAAGTTTACCTCTTCTTATGAAGCTTTGTTTAGTAAGCGTGCCATGAAATATAAAAGCATGGGTTTAAAGGGTGAAAACTTACAAGAAGAAGATTTTAAACATCTAATTCTAGAAGATTACACCTTTCTAAAAAGACCTCTTTTTATCATTAATGATGAAGTTTATGTGGGCAATTCCAAAAAAGTTATCGAAGCAGTAAAAAACACACTGTCCAATGAATGATGTAGTAAAGTCGCACATGGCATTATTTGTTGCCAATTTAATCTATGCACTCACCTTTACTTTTGCAAAAGATGTGATGCCAGAAACTATCCAGCCTATAGGTTTTATTTTAGTGCGTGTTACGGGTGCAATGATTCTCTTTCAAATTATTCATAGTATTTGGATTCGCGAGAAAGTGAAACGAGAGGATTATGGGATTCTCATACTTTGTGGACTCTTTGGTGTAGCGATTAATATGATGCTTTTCTTTAAAGGACTCAATTATACTACACCTATACACGCGGCGGTAACCATGACTTCTGCGCCTATAATCGTTTTTATATTGGCGGTTATATTCCATGGTGAAAAAAAACTCCCTTTAAGAATTGTTGGGGTTGCTTTAGGAGCTGTGGGTGCAGTAGTACTTGCGGTGTATGGGCGAGATCTAGAATTGGGAAATCCAAAACTCGCACTAGGGAATTTATTAGTATTTGTGAACGCATGTTCTTATGCTATTTATTTAACCATCGTAAAGCCTTTAATGTCGAAATATCATTTCCTAACGATTATGAAATGGGTATTTACTGTTGGTTTTATTGTGGTCTTACCTTTTGGTTTTACTGATGTTCAGGCAGTAGAATGGTCTGAAATAAGTAATAAAATTTGGGGAGAAATTGCTTTTGTTGTTTTTGGGACTTCCTTCTTAGCCTATATGTTCAATATTTATGCTTTAAAAAGATTGCGTGCATCAACAGTTGGCTTTTATATTTATTTGCAGCCTGTACTAGCTACTGTAGTAGCTTTATTGTTAGGCTCAGATAATTTAGATCCTATTAAAATTATAGCTTCTTCAATTATTTTTATTGGAGTTTATCTTGTTGGTAGGAAACCAAAACCTGCAAAGGAATAAAATTCCTTATTTTTGCATCAAATAAATATTTATGATTCAATCGATGACTGGCTTTGGTAGAGCTACTTTAGTTTTACCAAACAAGAAAATTACCGTAGAAGTAAAGAGTTTAAACTCTAAGCAGGTAGATATAAATACGCGTATTCCATCTTTTTATAAAGAGAAAGAGTTGGATGTACGTTCGTACCTTTCTGCTACACTTCGCAGGGGGAAGATTGAATTGGCAATTTTTGTTGAAAATATTGGAACCGATTCTCAGCACAAGATTAATACAGAGCTTGTGAATACCTATATGAGATCTCTTCAGGAAGTTGGTGAGGAGAAAATAACATCAGGTGAATTGTTGAACATGGCAATGCGTTTACCAGATGCCATGAAAGTAGAACGCGAGGAATTCGATAAGGAAGAGTGGGCATCTGTAATGAATGTCGTGAAAGAAGCGGTTGAGGCTTTGGTTGATTACAGAAAAACAGAAGGTTTATCGCTTGAGAAAGATATTAAATCTCAAATCGCAACAATTGATGCTCTTCATGATGAGGTTCCGAAATACGAGCAAGAGCGTATAAATACCATTAAAGAACGTATTTCTACAAAGCTTACTGATGTATTGCAGTCTGTAGATTTTGATAGAGATCGATTAGAGCAAGAGATGATTTACTTCATCGAAAAGCTAGATGTTTCTGAAGAAAAAGTGCGTTTAAAAAATCACTGTGCTTATTTCATCGAAACAATGGATTCTGAAGAATCTAATGGAAAGAAATTAGGTTTTATCTCTCAGGAATTGGGTAGAGAAATAAATACAATGGGTTCTAAGGCAAACCATACTGAAATTCAAAAATTGGTTGTGCAAATGAAAGATGCTTTAGAGAAAATCAAGGAACAAACACTGAACGTTCTATAATATGAATTCGGGTAAGCTCATCATTTTCTCGGCACCTTCAGGCTCAGGAAAGTCAACAATAGTAAACTATTTATTGGAACAAGGTGTTCCGGTAGAGTTTTCTATTTCGGCTTGTAGCAGAGCACCTCGAGGTGAAGAGAAACACGGCGAACATTATTACTTTTTATCTCAAGAAGAATTTAGAGTTAAAGTAGCTACTGATGAATTCTTGGAATGGGAGGAAGTTTATGAAGGTCGATTTTATGGTACGTTACGCTCTGAAGTAGACCGTATTTGGGCTAAAGGAAAACAGGTGATTTTTGATATTGATGTTGTTGGAGGAGTAAATCTGAAGAAACAATATGGAGATCAGGCGCTTTCGGTATTTATTAAAGCACCTTCAATAGAAAAGTTGAAAGAGCGATTAATAGCTCGTAATACCGAAGACGAAACCAATTTGAAGATGCGTTTAGACAAGGCCGAAGAAGAGATGGCTTATGCCAAAGAATTCGATTTGGTGATTATCAACGACGATTTGAAAACCGCTCAAGAGGAGGCTTTTCAAAAAGTAACCGACTTTATCAATGGCTAGTAAAAAGAAAATAGGTTTGTATTTTGGGACGTTCAACCCCATTCACATCGGACATCTGATTATAGCCAATCATATGGCTAATTACACCAATCTCGATGAAGTATGGTTTGTGGTGAGTCCTCATAATCCGTTTAAGAATAAAAAGAATCTACTTGATGATTACGCACGTTTAGAGATGGTTCACAGAGCCGTTAAGGATTTTGATAAGTTGCGTGTTTCAGATATAGAGTTTAGTCTTACGCAGCCTTCGTACACGGTAAATACTTTGGCTCATTTAAGTGAGAAGTATCCACATAATGCTTTTTCACTCATTATGGGAGGCGATAATTTGAACACTTTTCACAAGTGGAGAAACTACGAATATATATTAACGAATCACGAGTTGTATGTTTACCCTCGACTGGCGACCACGCCCGGTTCTTTAGATAATCACGAAAGAGTGAATTTAGTAGGAGCTCCAATCATGCAGATTTCTTCGAGCTTCATCAGAAATGCCATAAAAGATAAAAAAGACGTTCGTCCGATGCTGCCACCTAATGTGTGGGAATATATAGATGAGATGAATTATTACGGGAAATAATTAATAATTGTGGAAGAGAGGTTAAAAGCCTTTCAAACAAAATCTAACATTAAGGCCTAGGACTAAAATAAAAAAACCATCAGTATTTACTGATGGTTTTTTATGCTTTGTTTTTCAGTACCCCTAAGCACTGAACATTTATTCTGAATTCTTTCTCCTGAATACTACAAAATTATCGCATCCAAAGTTTGGATCGAAACCGAGTGATAATTTTCTCGAGCATTATTATAAATTCTCCTCGCCCTTTGTGGATCTTTAAGGTATAAGGCTTCGTACAAGGGTTGTAGGAATTTCCTTCTTCCTACGGTCATTAAGAAGTCTTCTAGCGCCTTATCGGCTGCTTTATAGCCTGTAGGAATGGTAAGCTGAAACCATGCGTTTAATATTTCTGAATTCCCACTAGAGGTAAATTCAAAAGCTTCATCGAGTTTGTTTAATTGTTTTTGAGAAATATCTCTAGGTAACTGTCTTAAGAAATGTAACCACTCGTGAGAAGACCAGTTTTCTGATTTTATATTTGCTAATGGATAGCCTTTTTCGAATGAATTAATAGCATTATCTACCGCCTTAAATTTTGTAGATTTTACTTGTGGACAGTTATCTGGAATTCCAGCTCCATAAATCCATTCTTCCAAACGAATTTTCTCCTTTGCTTTTGGCTGAGCGTTTAATAGGTTTGTGTTTAAGTAAGCAATAAACTCCTTAGTGTCCATTACTTTAAAGGCATTCTCGGAGAAGTATTTATTCAAGAAGAAATCGAATTGTTTTCTACCAACGGATTCTTCAATCAAACGCAGTAAAAAGAAGCCTTTTTCGTAGGCAACATCTGTCATTCCATCGTCTGGATCTCTATCGAGCAAATCTAGTTTTAGGTGTGTATCCTTATGGCTATGACCAATGGATTCTACTGTGTGCTCCAAGTCTTGTTTTCCTAATAAAGCGAGCATGTCTGCATAGTCTTTGTCTTCCATACGCTCCATAATTCTACGTTCAAAATAAACGGTAAAACCTTCGTTTAGCCAGAAGTCGTCCCATGTTTTGTTGGTGACTAAATTCCCAGACCAGGAGTGTGCTAATTCGTGTGCGATAAGCGCTGTAAGTGAGCGATCACCTGCAAGTATTGTAGGCGTTACAAAAGTTAAGCGCGGATTTTCCATTCCACCAAAAGGAAAACTAGGTGGAAGTAGTAGCATGTCGTATCTGTCCCAAGCGTATTTACCATAGATTTCTTCGGCAATTTTCAGCATGTCCTCGGTTTCGGCAAATTCGTAGGCAGCCTTTTCAATCATTTCGGGTTCGGCATAAATACCCGTGTGCTCACCCAAATTTTGAAACTCTAAATTCCCTACTCCGAGCGCCATTAAATAAGCCGGAATAGCTTGTTTCATTTTGAAATGATAAATACCATCACTACTTTTTTCTGTAGGATTTTCTGCACTCATCACCGCCATTAATTCACTCGGGACTTTTACAGTAGCATTATAACTAAAACGCACTCCTGGAGAGTCTTGACATGGAAGCCAAGTTCTGGCTAAAATGGCTTGAGATTGTGTGAATAAAAAGGGTTGCTCTTTCCCTGCAGTCTGCTTTGGGTTTAGCCATTGTAAAGCTTTTGCATCTGGTGCCGATTGGTAGTGTATAATAACTTCTGTAGCCTCTTTTTCGATATCGATAATTAAAGCTTGCCCCAGTATAGAGTCTTTTTTACTCAGAGTAAAAGTACATTCCAAACCAGCACTCATCACTTTATCGATTATTAAGCCATTTGCATCGAGGATTAATTGCTTGCTAGCTGTTTTATTATCAATTTGATATTGAGCAAGGCCCGAAATAACTTCCTTTTCAAAGTCAACATTTACGTCTAAATCTAGATGTGTAGTTAGTACATTATGAGGTTCTGAAAAACTGTGTAAGTCCACGCGTAAGTCTTTTTTAGAGCTACAAGCTGTTAACAATAGGGTAGAGCAAAGTATGCTAAGAATTTTATTCATTGGTTTTGTTTTGAGAAGGACTAAATTAGAAAAAAAATGTATTTGAAGATTTGAAAATGTGTCGATTTGAAGATTAAATTTGAAACTCAAAATTTTCAATTTATAATCTTTTTACTTCTTTGTATCTAAAACAGTCTAGTACGTGGTCGTTTACCATTCCTGTGGCTTGCATATGGGCATAGATTACGGTTGAGCCTACAAATTTGAAGTCTCTCTTTTTTAGGTCTTTACTTAGTTTATCTGATATTTCTGTTGTAGCAGGAAGTTCACTCATTGTTTTGCGGTTGTTTTGAATCGGCTTAGCACCTACAAAGCCCCAAATGTACTTATCGAAAGAGCCAAATTCTTTTTGAATTTCCATGAAGGCTTGCGCATTAGAAACTGCCGACCTCACCTTTAGTTTATTTCTAATGATTCCTTTATCCTGAAGTAATTCTTGAATTTTCACTTCGTCGTATAAGGCTACTTTTTTATAATCGAATTGATCGAAAGCTTTTCGGAAGTTCTCTCTTTTACGAAGTACTGTAATCCAGCTTAAACCCGCTTGGAAAGTTTCAAGGATAAGAAATTCAAACAGTTGTTGTTCATCGTGTAGCGGCACACCCCACTCGTTGTCGTGGTAGGCTATATATAGTGGGTCTTTTGTAGACCAATCGCATCTCGTTTTATCCATAGTTTTAAAGATATAGTTTTCTATTGAAATCTATAAATCAAGTTTAGATTTGTAATTAAATAAACTGTATTGATTATGGATGCTGCCCATTACTTTACATTAGGACATGTAAGTATCTAAATGTGTTTGGCATAGCATTTGTATAACTAATATTAGATAAGTAAGATTACTCATGCACGACAAGATTACAAATATCATTGCATTAGCAAAACACAGAAATGTGTTGGATCGCACAGAGTTGATATGTCGTTTTATAAGAATGAAATATCAATTAAATATTACTCATCAAGAAATGAAGTGTAGAGTAGCTTTTTTAAAAGAGACCTGCATTTACGACTCACTGTAATTAGATTTTAGGTTCAATCCAATCACCATTTAATTTTATAAGATCAATTAGAGCATCCACGGCATCGACTGCGGGTATATTTCTTTGCACCACTTCTTTTTCTTTGTAAAGAGTTATATTACCAAGACCTGTTCCAACGTAACCATAGTCGGCATCAGCCATTTCTCCAGGTCCATTAACAATACAACCCATAATTCCAATTTTCAAGCCTTTAAGATGACTTGTTCTAGAACGAATTTTTGCGGTTGTTTCTTGTAGGTCGAAAAGTGTGCGTCCACAACTAGGGCAGGAAATATATTCTGTTTTGGAGATACGTGTTCTGGTAGCTTGAAGAATACCAAAAGCTGTTTGCATGATCATTTGATCGCCAGCACAGTTTTCTGCTGCGATAAACACACCATCGCCTAAACCATCTAATAATAAAGCTCCCATATCTGTAGAAGAATGGAGTTGAAGTTGTTCTTCACTTAGGTTGCCATAGGCCCGCCCAATAATTACAGGGATGTCACAATTGGCATTTATTAATTCTATAAACAACTTTCGTTGTTCTGCCATACCATGTTTATTGTACGAATCAATCAACAAAACAGCTGTAGTATCTGCCTTTAATTTTGTGATTAATTCATCTGTGACTTCACTAAGACAAGCATAAACAATATTTAATTCCTGAGAAAGTTCAATAGTACTCAAGTACTTCTTTGCATCGAGGAAGGGGTAACAACGTTCACCTTTGTTTTCAAGCCAAGTGTTGTGATTGTAAATAATTCCGAGTGTTCCCGGAATTGCAAAATCAACAATATGGTCACCAACAAACACATAGTCACAAGCCATATCCGCAATATTCCATTTATCTAATATCACAGAGTAATTGTAGCCTAATGCGAAAAGACTTGCGGGCGAAATTTTCCTTTTCAAACAGAAGTCAGCCATAACAATAGGTACATTCTTGCCACCTATATTTAAGACTTCCTTTGTGTTTCTTCGGTGATAATCAAAGGGATTGATTGGGTTTTCTGTAATAGCCTCAATCTTATCATGAGGTATTCTATCAGAATAACGATCAACCAAATTTTTGGCTACTGGAATTTCAAATTCAGGCTCTTCGGTAAGCGAGACTCGAACTGTATCGCCAATACCATCTTCCAAGAGAGTACCTATACCAACTGCCGACTTTATTCTTCCATCTTCTCCTTCTCCAGCTTCCGTTACACCAAGGTGTAGTGGATAGCTCATTCCCTCGTCTTGCATTTTATTAATAAGCAAACGGTAGGCTTGTACCATCACCTGTGGATTACTGGCTTTCATTGAGATAATAACTGAGTGATATTCTAAAGATTTACAGATACGTAAAAATTCTAGTGCCGATTCTACCATTCCCATTGGTGTATCGCCATACCTACTTAAAATACGATCTGAAAGTGAACCGTGATTGGTTCCGATACGCATGGCAGTACCTTCTTCTTTACAGATTTCTACTAATGGCGTGAAACGCTTAACAATTCTGTCGAGTTGTGCTTGATAGCTATCCTCGGTATATTTAATTTCCTCAAATTTTTTCTTGTCGGCGTAGTTTCCAGGGTTCACACGAACCTTTTCTACTATCCGTGCTGCAACTTCAGCCGCAGCAGGTGTAAAGTGAATATCGGCAACTAAAGGGGTGTTATAACCTCTTTTCACCAACTCATCTTTAATGTTTTGGAGGTTTTCGGCTTCCCTTTTACTCGGAGCTGTAATACGAACCAATTCACAACCAGCTTCAATCATGCGAATAGATTGAGCTACGGTAGCTTTAGTATCCATGGTATTGGTAGTGGTCATCGATTGTAAGCGAATAGGATTATCTCCTCCAATGCCAATAGAACCAATTTTTACTTCGTGACTTTTATAACGTTGATATGTTGTAAGGCTTGCGCAATAGTTGTGGATCGTATTCATCGAGACAAATTTCGTGATTTCTACCAAGATGTCAAGGGTTTATTCTAAAAATCATAATAACATAAATTAACTTTTGTTAACTGGCTATTAAGATAAAGCTATGAATAGAATTCTACATTTGTTCTTGTAATAGGGTTTAGACAATGAGAGGAGTAAAAAGTGAATTAATATTCGTTCTTTTCGAAGCAGTTTTTCATTTTTTCAATCGAATTCACTTTTTACTTTTCCATTTGTCGTTTTATAGAAAGAGTTCTTCTTTCGTTTTTTTAGTAAGTTTGGAGACCACCAAGTAATAAGAATGGTCTATGAGTTCTTGGATTAACTCTGATTTTAACTCCCCATTTACTTCTACTGTATTCCAATGTATTTTACTAATATGATAACCAGGATGAATTGAGACATACCGCTCTCTTAAGTCTATGGCTTTTTCCGGATCACATTTTAAATTCATCCATAGGGGTTGATCCTCTATACTAGCCAATAGAAACATCTTCCCAGCCACTTTAAAAACCAAAACCTCATTTCCGAAAGACAAGCCTTCCGTAACAGCTTTTTTAGATAAGCAGTAATTTCTAATGCTTTCTATGTACATTTCTTGTATTATCGCAGATAATATCTAAATTTAAAAACTAAAATATGAATAATGAACGATTTGGATGCTATAAAAAATCTTAGTTTACCAGAGGTGGAACAAAAGATAGAGGCTAACCGTAAAGAGATTAAAAGAACACGAGCTATAACCTATGTGTTTGACGTAATTATCATAATGGTTGCTGGGCTTTATGTATTAGATATCAATTTTTCGAAATGGTTGATTGTGATTCCTGCAGCAGCCTCAGTTACTTTACATACGAGGTTGTCTATTTTATATGAACGTAAATGTGTGCTAAAACAGCAAGAGGTTATCTTGAAGTATCTTAGAAAATAGTATGTAGTCAATGGTTTTTGTTGGAGGTATTCATCTTTAAATTAGCAATTCATAGTTTGCAGTTATAATTTTCGTTTACTGTTAAATCATACTAAATGTAGGAGTGGTTTTATTTTCGGATAAGGTATAGTTAAAATGCAGTAAGTAGAATCTATCATTTATAGTGTATAGAACGTAAATAGGCTCTTGAATACAAGCTTAGATACGGGTATTTTTTTGATAACACCAAAGCTCTGTGTACTAATATGGGTTCATTATCTTCTTAACTTTCTACCGTAGCACTTCCATTCTATAAGCATCTAATTTCACAAATATAAATAGTAAAATACTAAATCCCCAAAGTGAAGAACCTCCATAACTAAAGAATGGTAGAGGTATTCCGATTACAGGCATAATACCAATTGTCATTGCAATATTAATAAAGAAGTGACAGAATAGTATTGTTGCTACCCCATAGCCATAAACTCTACTAAATGATGAGCGTTGCCTTTCGGCCAATATGATAATGCGAAATAGCAGAAGCATAAATAATCCAACGGTAATAATAGAGCCAATAAACCCCCATTCCTCTCCGATAGTACAGAAGATGAAATCGGTACTTTGTTCGGGCACAAAATTGAATTTAGTTTGTGTCCCCTCTAAAAAACCTTTTCCTGTAAATCCACCCGATCCAATAGCAATTTTAGATTGATGTAGATTGTAACCAGCACCGTGAATATCATCAATTTTTCCTAGGATAAGATCTATTCGAATTCTTTGATGAGGTCTTAAGATATCATTATATAGATAGCCCACAGATTGTACGAATCCCAGCCCTAAAACGAGACTAATGATAGCAGGCTTAATAGAATTTCTTCCTTTATTTAGTAAGTAGGCGAAGAGTCCAGAAATGATGGTAATTACTAGCATAGCTACTTGTAGCTCAAATTTGAGAGTGACGATAAATAGCATAATGGCAAAACCAGCTATTACGAGGTATATACTAGAAATACCTTCTCTAAAAAGTACTAAAAATAAGGAAGCAAATACGATAGCTGAACCTGCATCGGGTTGCAGCATAATTAATAAAATAGGGAGTGTGATTATAGCCAGCGCTTTAATTTGAGTATCCATTTTCCCCAAATTAATATTTAGCTGACTTAAGTATTTGCTGAGTGCTAAAAGAGCTCCAACTTTAGCAAATTCTGAGGGTTGCATACTAAAGCTCCCTAGGGCATACCATGATTTGGCTCCACCAATTTCCTTTCCTACTATGAGTACTCCAATCAATAGTAGCATCATTAATGCGTAAATTAAATAGGAAAATGTGGTATAGAATTTCCCGTCTAAGATAAGGATGAGCATTATCCATACACAGGAAGTACCAATCCAGAAGAGTTGTTTTCCGGGTTCGGCTGCCATGGTTAGTAAATCGTGGCTACCCTCTCCGTAGTTTGCTGCATATATATTTATCCATCCGAAAAGTAACATCAATCCGTAGATGAGCACTAATGTCCAGTCGATATTAGCAAAGAAGCTTTTGTTATTTCTCATCGTCCTGATTCATTAAATTCCCATTCAGAATAAAAGCTTCTTGTTTGGTATTGGTAATTTGACCGGTTAGATACTGCTCGATCATTAAGCTTGCAATTGGAGCAGCCCAAGTAGAGCCCCAACCACCATTTTCTACATAGACTGCAAGTGCAATTTGTGGGTTATCCTTTGGTGCAAAAGCGATAAATATAGAGTGGTCATCTCCATGGGGATTTTCCGCAGTACCAGTTTTACCACAAATTTCTATGTTTTTAACACGAGCTGTTTTTGCTGTACCGTGCTTACTAGTAAATACTTTTTCCATTCCATTAATCACTGTTTTGAAATACTTTTCATCAATTGTGGTGTATTTAGGAATGGTGTAAGTACTGTCGTTTAAGGATTCTCCATCAATTTTCCGTACAATATGGGGGGTGTAGTAATGACCACGATTAGCAATTGCAGCACACATATTTGCCATCTGTATTGGTGACACCACTAGGGCATCTTGCCCAATAGAAAGAGATATTACCGTAGGTGCTTTCCATCTATTTTTTCCGTACTGACGGTTGTAGTAATCTACACTTGGCACTCTTCCCGGTCTACCATTGTATAAATCGTTGTTTAAAAAATTCCCAAGCCCAAAGCTAAGAACATGATTTCTCCAGTTCTCATAACCTTCAGCTGCGGTAGGGTATTTTTCGATGATTCGTCTGAATGTGTTGCAGTAATAGGCATTACATGATTGAACAATAGATTGGGTAAGGTTTAATGGTGATTTATGTGCATGACAGCCCACTTTCAATTTAGCGCTAAATCTCCAACCTTTATCGCATGAAAAACTGGTTCCTGCGTAGATGACATCTTCTTGTAGCCCAATAAGTGCATTTATTAATTTAAAGGTAGATCCTGGAGGGTATTCAGCTAATAAGCTTCTATCGAACAGTGGCTTATCCACATCCTTATACATTCGGTTGAAGTTCGGAGAGCGTGAACGACCGATTAATAAGTTGGGATCGTAATAAGGACTACTTACTAAAGATAAAATTTCACCTGTTGTAGGTTCTATTGCAACGATAGAACCTTTTTTGTTCTTCATTAATTCCTCTGCGTATTCCTGCAATTGAATGTCTATACTGAGTTCTAAATCTTTTCCATTTACGGCTAAGCTATCGAATTTACCATTCTCAAATTTTCCTTTAGCACGATTCCATACATCGCGTATAAGGTATTGAACTCCTTGTGTACCACGTAAGTCTTTTTCATAAGAATTTTCAACGCCCGACATTCCGTAGTTGTCATTCTTTTTATAATAATCGTTCTTTTTTAAAACGTAATCGGGGACTTGACTTACGTAGCCCAATATGTGTGCAGCAGACTGTTGTGGGTACTCCCGCATGGTTCTTTCTTGTAAATAAAACCCAGGAAATTCATAAAGGAGTTCTTGGAGCTGTGCTGCTGTTTGTTTTGATATTTCCTTTATGAATACTGAAGCTCTATACCTGGAGTATCTTTGTGCTTTAGATAATTGCTTATCAAAATATTCTTGATCAATCCCTATGATATTACAGAATCCTAAGGTATCCATTTCCTTTACTTGTCTAGGCGTAATCATAAGGTCGTATGCTCTTTGGTTGGTAACTAGGAGTACACCATTTCTATCATAGATATAACCTCTTTCTGGGTAAAGTGTTACGGCTTTAATAACGTTATTATCTGCCGATAATTTGTAAGAATCATCTACAACCTGAATTCCAAATAGGGTAATTAACAGGAGTAGTGCACTGAATCCAAAGAGGAAATAAAAAAAGAGTCTACGGTCTGCGAATTTATTTCTGCTCATCTTTTTTGAGTATTTGAGCGCATTGATTCAATGATTAGAATCAACAATAAACTAACGAGTGTACTTAAAAATGAACGTCCAAAAGTATCTAGAAACTCAGACCATCTAAAAGCTTCTAAATAAAAGAGTGTAAAATGATGTGTCAAACATAGGATTCCTGTGTAGGTGAAGAATCTCCCAATGCGTAGTTGTTTGATGCTTATGGCTTCTAAATCTTCCCCTCCTTTAATGGATACAAGAGAGAGAACACTTGGTCGGATATAAGCTAATAGTACTGTTGCAGCTGTATGTATTCCGTAACTATCTGCAAAAACATCCATGGTAAAACCCATTATAAATGCCAAACCTAAAACTAAAGCTTTTGGCATTTTTGCTGGAAGAAGCAAAATAAATAAGATGTATACATAAGGGTTTAGATAACCACTTATTTGCATATTATTCAGAAATAAAACCTGCAGGGCTGCGAGAATAAAAAATTGGGTTATATGTTGGATTGCCTTATTCACCTAGCTTGGACTCCAATTCTATTCTTTCTTCTTTTAACAAATCTTTAATCACGTACACGTAATCAATATTACTATAGTCAACACTTAAGTCTACTTCAATCGAATAGAAATTTGCGGTTTCTTCTCGCTCGAACCTATTTACGGTTCCAATTAGAATCCCCTCTGGGAAAATACTCGAATAGCTATTGGTAACGAGGCTATCGCCCACAGAAACATCAACGTATTTTTCTACAGAATGTAGTTGAGCAAAGTCATGTGATTTTCCGTTCCAAATTAATTCTCCAAAGTGATTTGATTTAGCGAAACGTGTACTGATAACAGCCTTTTTATTGAGTATGCTCATAACAGTAGCGTAATGTTCCGTTACATCACGAACAATTCCAACTACACCGTCATTAATACATACCCCCATACCATTTTCTATTCCGTATGCAGATCCTTTGTTTATGGTGAGGTAATTGTTTCTTTTATTGTAAGAGTTTTTGATGACTTTGGCAGAAATGTACTGATACTGTCCCTTTTCTTGAGTAGCAATATTATCTACAGACTTGAGGGTACTGTTTCTTAATTGGGCATTCTCCTCTGCGAGTAAGTCATTAACTTTTCGCAGAGAGAGGTAGTCTGTGGAATGTTTAAAGTTCTCTAAGAGTTTTCCTGACCATACATTAGATGAGCTTGCAAAACGTGAAGCTTGGTAATAATGACTTTGAATGATCATTCCCATAGCGAGAATCTCCAAAAGGATAAACACGAAGAAAACGTGATGCCTAAAGAGAAATGCAAATAAGTTGCGCATGAGCTATTGGGTATTCTATTTCATTAAGAAACTAAAAGATTCGATGTTTTTAAGTGCAATACCAGTACCACGAACAACTGCTCTAAGTGGGTCTTCGGCAACATAAACGGGTAATTCTGTCTTTTTAGAAATACGCTTGTCTAATCCTCTTAGCATTGATCCCCCACCAGCAAGGTAAATACCTGTGTTGTATATGTCGGCAGCTAACTCTGGAGGCGTCATTGCTAAGGCTTGCATTACAGCATCTTCTACCTGGATGATAGATTTGTTGAGTGCTTTGGCTATCTCATCACAAGAAACAAGAATTTGTTTTGGTTTCCCGGTCATCAAATCACGCCCTTGAACAGGATAATCTTCAGGTGGGTTTTCTAATTCTTCGAGTGCAGAGCCCACATGAATTTTAATTTTCTCAGCTGTGCGCTCTCCCACATATAAATTATGCTGAGTACGCATGTAATAAACGATGTCACTTGTGAAAACATCACCTGCAACTTTTATAGATTTATCACATACGATACCCCCTAAGGCTAGTACGGCAATTTCTGTAGTACCACCACCTATATCGATAATCATATTTCCTTTTGGTTCTAGAACGTCAATTCCGATACCTATAGCAGCTGCCATAGGTTCGTGAATTAAGTAAACTTCTTTAGCACCAATTTGTTCTGCTGAATCTTTTACTGCTCTTTCTTCAACTTGCGTAATTCCCGAAGGGATACAGATTACCATTCTTAATGAAGGCGAGAAGAATTTGTTGCGTAGATTAGGAATGTTTCTTACCAATTCCCGAATCATCTGTTCTGATGCTCCGAAGTCGGCAATAACCCCATCTTTAAGCGGGCGAATTGTTTTAATTCCATCATGAGACTTTCCATGCATCTGTTGTGCCCTTTTACCAACTGCAATCACTTTTTCAGATTTACGATCGATGGCAACAATAGATGGCTGGTCTACAACAACCTTATCATTGTGTATGATAAGCGTATTTGCCGTTCCCAAGTCAATGGCTATGTCTTGTGTCATGAAGTCAAACAATCCCATGAGCTCTTTTTATTTAGGGTATTAATAAAATATACAACGAATGCACTTTATAGAGCATTCGTTGTTAAATGGTCAGTTTTAGTGTTTGAAGTGCCTTGTTCCTGTAAATACCATAGCCATTCCGTGTTCGTCACAATAATCAATCGACAATTGATCTTTGATAGATCCACCTGGTTGGATTACCGCTTTTATACCTTCGTTATCTGCTATCTCCACACAGTCAGGGAAAGGGAAAAAAGCATCAGAAGCCATTACAGCACCGTTTAAGTCAAATCCAAAAGCTTTAGCTTTTACAATAGCTTGTCTTAAAGCATCTACACGAGAAGTTTGCCCTACACCGCTAGATATTAATTGCTTGTTCTTAGCGAATATAATCGTGTTCGATTTCGTGTTTTTACACAATTTCGATGCGAAAGCTAAATCAGATTTTTGATCATTTGTAGCCAAT
>Ga0187827_10003779_pt1 | contig 19187 bp, 17 predicted proteins | sample ETNtaG_39_FD_167969 | JGI IMG/M metagenome (GOLD analysis project Ga0187827, IMG submission 167969) | Marine microbial and viral communities from oxygen minimum zone, Eastern Pacific Ocean - ETNP2014_SV_150_PacBio MetaG (Illumina Assembly) | ecosystem: Environmental > Aquatic > Marine > Hypoxic... | reverse complement strand
GAAGATATTGTTTTCCTAAGCTTCTTTTACTAACCGGTCTGCCTTCCATTTCAACTAGTTTATACACACATTCCATTACAGGTAAATCAGCTGAAACCCCATAATTTGAGCCAACGCCAAAAATATCAATTGGGCAATTATTCTTGTTTATTAGTTTATTTATCGAATACTCATCCATTAATCCACTAGCTATAATTTTAGTTTCATTTAATCCTGCATTGTTCAACATTTCCCTTGCTTTAAATGACAATAATTCCATGTCTCCACTATCAAGTCTTATAGCTTTCACTTTACAATCGTAGTCTTTTGTTAGTTTAATAACATTCTTTATACCTTCAATAGTGTCATAAGTGTCTACTAAGAGAACAAGATTATCTGGAAATTCAGATAAATATTCTTGGTAAGAATCAAATTCATTTTCAAAACTTAAAATATATGAATGTCCCATAGTTCCAGCAAGAGGTATATCATAAATCCTTCCTGCTTCAACATTGCTTGTAGATATAAATCCGGAGATATATGAGTTTCTTGCAGCTTTCAAAGAAGCTTCCGTTCCGTATGTTCTTCTTGCAGAAAAATCTATTACATCTGCATTTTTTGAAGAATTAACAATTCTAGAAGCTTTAGTTGCAAGAGAAGTCTGAAAATGTATTTCATTAATTAATAGTGTTTCTAATAATTGGCCTTCTAAAATAGAGGCATTAATTTCTATAACAGGCTCATTGGGGAAAAAAACAGTACCTTCCTTCATTGCTCGTATAGAGCCTGTAAAGTGAAAACTCTTTAAATGTTCTATGAAGTCATTATCAAAAACAGATAATGACTTTAGATATAAAATATCATCGTTAGTAAATCTAAATTTAATAATTTTATCGATGGCATCATCTATTCCAGAAAGAACATAATAGGGTCTTTTTTTATTAGATCTGAAAAATAAACTAAAAATTCCTTTTTTGTTACCTTTCTTCCAATAAACCTGCCCCATGCTTAAATGATATAAATCTATTAATTTAATATTATCTATTTTTATACCTTATTTAATTTTATCTAACATTTCTGGTGGTAATGGAAATACCCATCCTCTATTTTCTATGATTTCTTTTGCCAAGCTTACTGGTATTGCAACAATAATTTCAGGTTCTATAGAAAAATTACCATCAAAACCTCCAATAGCACTTCTTGCATGCACTCCAGAAAATCCACCTTTATCTACTCCGTCGTTGGCATAAGCTCCCATTCCTCCCCCAAAAACAGAATGCCATCTAAAAGAAAAACCATTTGCAACTTGCGGGGAATTCATAAATTCTCCACCTCCAGGTGATACAACCATTGCCAAAGCTTTTATTGTGTAAAGAACATCATTTAAATCACCTTCTTTACCAGCGCTTAATACCCAATGTAATCTTCTGATTATTACATCAGCTGCTTCTTCCCCTGAATCTTGTCCTTTCTTTATTACTGTATCATCATCTGACATAACCACATCCCCGGCAGTATACCCAGACATATACACTAAACCACTTTCATGTATTACTGCGCCAGCAATACCCGCTCCTTTTAAAGACACTACGTCTTCATTAAAAGAACCTAAGTCGATATTTAGATCGTTGATACGATTATAAACATCAAACTCACGCTTCATTGAACTTGGCATACCAAAATTATCATAATGTTTACCCATTTTAATCCTCCAATAACTTTTAGATTAATTATAATTATTAATTATCAAAATGATCCCATCCTTTTGGCTCTGTTAAAGATCCATCCAACATAATTTCCCCATTTCCATTTTTAACTTCCCCAATTATAGACAAATTTAATTCATTTTTTTTAGCAATTTTCTTAATATTTTCCTTATTGTTAGGAGAAGCAGTGAATAATAATTCATAATCTTCTCCACCACTTAAAGCAAAATTTTTATATTCTTGAGGAAATATTACTTTCAACTGATCAGAAATTGGCAGCATAGAAGTATTAATATTAATACTTACTTCACTTGCATCTGCAAGCCTGCTGGAATCTAGTAATAAACCATCACTTATATCTATGCAAGCAGTAATCCCAATTTCATTCAAATCAATTCCCAATTCAATACGAGGAACAGGGTTTAAATGTGAATTTTTCAAATATATTTCATTATCATTTAAATCAGTTTTTAATAAATTTAAAATCTGTAATCCTGCTTTTGAATTACCTAAATATCCACTCACATATACCAAATCTCTGGGATTTACACTCTCTCTGTTTAAAAAAATATTTTTGTTTTTTATATTTGATTTTTTATTTCCAATACATGTGACAGTTATATTTAAAATTTCAGATTTTACTATATCTCCCCCTATAACAGGGCAATTATATTTTAATGCTAACTTTGTTATACCTTCATAAAAATCATTAATCCATTTTTCTGTAATGTCATTAGTAACTCCCAAATTAATCAACATTCCCATTGGATTAGCACCCATAGCAGCAATATCGGATAAATTAACAGCTACTGCCTTTTCACCTAACTTATCAGCTGAAAAATACATTAATTTAAAATGAACATTTTCCACTAAAGTATCAGAGGTTACGCAATATCCAAAATCCCCGCTTTTCCAATATGCCGCATCGTCTCCAATCCCTTTGATTATTTCTAAACCTTGAGGCATTTTATATTTAGACAAATCTCCTGTCTTATCTATAATATTTTGAATTATTTTCTTTTCATTTATATTTTTCATTATTTAGTGTAAATTCGATTTAAAAATTCTTCTAATTTATTGAGTGAATTACTCATGTTTTCTTTATTTTGTTTAATAAAAAAATGAACAGATTTTTCAGACAATGATTTTGACCAATCAAAAATATGGGTAATTTTAGTTTGCCCATCAATCTCTTCTAATTTATAAATCCATTTATTTTTACCAAAATGTTGCCATCCTATTAATTTTATATTTTCAAACATAATAACAGTATTTGTAATCCAATAAGGTATTCCTTTAAAATGCATCAACATTTTAAACTTTGAATTTAATTTCAAGGATTTTTCTGATCCCAAATAAGCAATAATAGTTCCTGATCCGTCAATTTTTTTATGTAATTTGGGATTTGATAAAATATCAAATATTTGAACAGATTTATAATCGATTGTTTTAGATACTGAAATTAATTTTTCATTCATCGTAAGTCCATAAAGGTTTAAGTTTATTTCTTGGAGTCCATCCCAGTGTATTTTTTGCTTTTGAATTCATAAACTTTCTATGAGGTAAATCCTCACTTATGAAATATGTTTCAGCTCTTGAATCAAGTTTTTTCAATTCAATGTCTAATGCTAATTTGATTGCCATAGCTGCATCTTCCCAAGTAACACTAAATGGATTTATTGATTCCCGTAATTTATCAAATTTTTTGTCACTTCCTCCTAAAATTAATTCAGCAGAATACAAATGATAAAAAAGTAAAGTTTGAACATAAATAAAATCATTATTATCAGCAAATATTTTACATATTTCATTACCTAGAGATTTAGTCAAAGCATATATATTTACTCCGGATTGATTTGGAATATCAGAATTAATATTAAAATCATAAGTCTCGAAACTAGGCCCTGCTAAAACAAAATGAGGACCTGTGTTTATTATCCTCGGAATCTTATGTTCTTCAGCTGCCTTCATCATATTGTAGGTACCTAAAGTATTTACATTAAAAGCCAGATCCCTATTATTTCTATAAACTGACAAATTAATAATTGCATCAACATTTTGAGATATTTCAAGTACTTCATTTAAATTAGAAATATCAATTTTATAAAAATTAATATTAGAATCTATTTTTGCAAGATCAGTCTCTATAATTTCATGATCTTTCTTCAATAATTTAGATACCCAAGGTCCCATCATGCCATTTGCTCCCAATATCAAAACTCTCATTATTTTTCCTCTCCGTATATTGGCTCCTCAAAAACTTCATGAAGATTTACATTATTTGAATCGAAAGATAAAAATTTGTTCATTTTATTTAAAGAAAATTTTAAATTACCAATATTTGAATGTGCATGAATAATTTCATAATCTCGATAAGTGTTATATTCAATTGCATGATTAATTATTTTGTAATAATCATCAAAAGAAATATAAATATCTTCATTTTTATATTGTTTGCCTGATTCAAAAAATTCAGGAATACGTAAATTAATTACTTTAACAGGAAACGATCTCGCATACTCTTTAACAATAAATTCAGATAAATATGAAGATAAATCTAATATCTTTGTACTTGGTTTGGGATGCCAATTCTCATTAATAATATAATTGTCAGGATAATAATTAAAAATATCTAAATCACTAATAAATATAATTTTTTTTATTCCTTTTTGAATAGCAGAAAATAAAAGATTATATGTATTCCGAAGATACATATTCAATGAATCATTGTCAGTAAGAAATTCGCTTCTAGTAAAATGAATCAATATATCTGATTTATCAATCAAAAAGTTTATATTTTTACTATCCTCTAAATTATTAAAAGCTATATCTAAATATTTATTAGAAGATTCTTTAAATTTAGATAATTCAGTACATTTAATATTATATTTCTTGTTCTTCAGCAAAAATAATATTAATTTTTCAGAACTGATTTCAGATGCAGTTGTAATTAAAATATTCATAATGTTTACTATCATTATTATAATATCTTTCATAATAATATATTTATAACGATGAATAATAATAATTTAATATTTGTAGGTACATACAACAATTTCATCAAAGAAAAAACTTCGCTCAGCGACGGTATATATACTTTGGATTTTAATAATACAACCGGAGAACTTAAAATAATTTCAAGTGTTATTAATAAAGACAATCCTTCATTTTTAACTATTTCGAAAAATAAAAAATATTTGTTTAGTGTAGGAGAGTTAGACGAGATAAGAAATAGTAAAATTTCATCTTATAAAATTAATAAAAATAAAAAATGCCTTGAATTTATCAATTCAGCCTCATGTAATAGCTTAGGACCTTGTCATATAGCAATTGATGATTCAGGGCAATATATTTATACTGCAAATTATTCTGGAAAATCAGTGTCATTTTTACCTGTTTCAGAATCTGGAGAATTATCTGATTCCCCTAATGTTATGCATCACGGAAAAGGATCAAATGTAAATAAAAACAGGCAAATAGATTCTCATCCACATTCTGTAAATCTTGACCCAACAAATAAATATCTTATAGTTCCTGACCTTGGTCAAGATAAAATTTATATGTATACAATTGATCAAATTTCAGGATATTTAAATAAAAAGAATATGAATTATGTGAATACTAAACCCGGCTCCGGGCCCAGGCATGTAGTTTTTCATCCAAATCAAAAATTTGTGTATGTAATAAATGAATTAGATTCAACAATAGATAATTATCTACTTGATTATAACAATCAAACATTATCACTAATTTCTTCAATTAGTACCTTGCCTGAAAATTGGAAAGGTGAAAGTACTTGTGCAGACATACACATTTCTCCAAATGGGGAATATCTATACGGATCAAACAGAGGGCATGACAGTATTGCTTCATATAAAATTGACAATACGACTGGCAAATTAACAAATATAGGTATATTTAAAACTAACGGAAAAACACCAAGAAATTTCTGTATAGATCCATCAGGTAAATATATTTTAGCGGGCAATCAGGATTCAGATACGATTAAAGTTTTTGAAATTAATATGAAATCAGGTGAAATTAATAGTGAAATCTTCAGTTTAGACTTCCCAAAACCTGTATGCATTCTATTCCTTTAGGATTTAATTACTTTAACCTCATCGCCAATATTTATAACACCTTTTAATTCTTGAGGAATTAATTTAATTGCAAATTCAGGTGGGCGGGCGGCCTGAATTTGAAGCATAGATTTCAATAGATTATGATCCCTTTCACCGGTATCTGGATTACAATTAATTGCTAAACATCTTGGCACTGCTTTTTCTACAACAAAATTATTCTGATTTATGTTTATTTTTTTACCTATCCAATTTAATTCATTCCAAGCATCAGATTCTTCAATAATAATATTGGTTCTAAATCTGGTATGAGCAAGATTAAATCCGGTAATTTTCTGCAAATCTTCTAATGATTCTTGACTATGTAATGTAACTCCTCCACTGGCAGTATCATGAAAATTATTTCCGTCATCGCCTCCGACTAAAATAAACGGGAATCGTTCAGGGAATTTTTTGATCAATTCAGAATCTGTACTTAATACATATTCAGTAAATTTTTTTTCAATAATCTCTCTTTCTGTATCAACATTCTCATCAACTATAACCTCTCCTTCGGATACAATTTTAATTTTTCTCTCTGATTCATTATAATTCACTTTCAACTTAGCTATTTGAGGCATATGCATTAAAGCAGCAAAATTAGTTTTACGTTGCCAGGTCAGATCTGTTCTTTCCCCAGCATTATTGAATCTGAATCCAAATAACCTATCTCCATCAATGTAACCATGAGAATTTAAAGATAAAGATTCAGTTTCTAAAGGTGTTAAAGATTTAATAGGATATTTATATAATTTTGATATTTTCATTTAATTCCATTATGTATTAATAATTACTGATAAAATAGATCGGAATATATTTTTTAATATTATAAACGAGAAAAATTATGAATAAAAACACTAAAAGCCATGGAATGTCGGAATCCAAGTTATCCAAAATTAATAAACATATAAAAAATAATTATATTGACAACAATAAATATATAGGAACTTCAACTTTAATTTACAGACAGGGAGGAATTGCATATTTAGACATTCAGGGACAACAGGATAGAGAACGATCAAGGCCATTAAAAAGAGATACTATTTTCAGAATATATTCAATGACAAAACCTATTACTTCTGTCGCGCTGATGACACTTTATGAAGAAGGCAAATTTCAATTAGATGATTTTGTTTATAAATACATACCTTCATGGAAAAACTTAAAATCTTACCAATCTGGCAAATATCCCAACTTTAAAACCAAAACACTTGATAATCATATGACAATAAAAGATCTTCTATCTCATCAATCAGGATTAACATACGGTTTCTCTCAAAAAACTGAAGTAGATAAAGCTTATAGAGAAAAAGGGATAGGAAGGATGGAAAGCTTGCATACTAATCAAACTTTAGAAGATATGATTAATTTACTTAGTGAAGTACCTTTGGAATTCAACCCAGGTTGTTCATGGAATTATTCTGTGTCAACCGATGTACTTGGATATTTAATCGAGCTCCTATCAGGCATGCCTTTTGATACATTTCTTAAAGAAAAAATATTTAAGCCATTAGATATGAATGACACAGGGTTTTATATTCCTGAAAACAAATTAAATCGATTTGCAGCAAATTATATTTTCAATGACGGAGAAAAATTAGGCGAATCTATGTCTCTTGTAAATAAAGATACAAAAGAATCAGGTCCTCCAATTTTAATTGATGATCCCATGATCAGTCCTTATTCAAAAAATCCTACTTTTTTTTCCGGAGGAGGAGGATTAGTATCAACTATAGATGATTATTTAAATTTCTGTATTATGTTATTAAATAATGGATCCTATGGAAATCATCAAATTCTTTCTAAAAATACTGTAAATTTAATGACAAATAACCATATTACTGGTGAAAAAGATTTACTTGAAACTGCAAGTGGCAGATGGGCAGAAACAACATATTCAGGAATAGGTTTTGGGCTTGGATTTCAAATTTTATTAGATCCGGTTAAAAGCCAAATTACAAGTTCAAAAGGCGAATATGGTTGGGGCGGAGCAGCCAGTACTGTTTTTTGGATAGACCCAAAAGAAGATTTGATCACTATCTTTTTAACACAATTAGTTCCTTCAAGTGCATATAATATAAGAAGAGAATTAAGAACATTGGTTTATTCATCAATAAATAACTAAAATGAAAAAATATATTTTGGGATTATCATTGGTATTATTGATACTAGCCTGCTCAAAAACACAAGAAGAGATAAATATTAATAATCAAACTATTGAACCTATTTGTTATACAGGTGCAACAGAAATTTTTCCAAAAGATTTTATACATGAAAATACCGGGATATCGTTTCAATATCCCAGTTATTGGGAATTTTATTTCGACCATGAAAATAGGTCTCAGGTATTAACTGATAGTTGTGCTAATATAATCATCTATCGTTTTAATAAAGATGTATTTGCAGATAATTTAGATGAATATATTAATTCAAATTATGATCTTGCAAATCCCGAAATATCAAAAACTGCCCTAGCATTAAACAATCTTAAAAGATATAAAGCCCTAGGATATAAAATTGAAAACTTGAATGAATCTGATTATTATTCAAATGATATTCTTGTTGCACAAAATACCATAGGATTATTTAAAATAAAAATTCAAATTGATAAAGACATTAAAAATGATTATAAAAAAATTATTGAAGAAATAATCCAAAGCTTAACCATGCCTACTGAAACTTTTGCATTTATAAAAGAAGAACCAGAAGCACGCCAAATAATGAAAGATTTTATATTTGAAAATATAAAAGACTTGTGTGAAAGGTATGTAGATCAAAATATACAAATAAAAAAAGACTTAACTATAAATATCCCCTTTAATTGCAATTCATTTGAAAATCAAAATAATCTTACTCACATTAAAGAAAATGATTCTAAAAAGAACAGATCAATATCTGACAGAAATGATATATCAGATGATTATCAAATACATATGATTTATATTTTAACTAATGACGATAATGACAATGAGTTCGATATTAATGGCAAAGGTGAACAATTTCTTAATGAATTAAAGAAAGAATTACATAAAAAATCAAGCAAAAAAATACATTTTGATTATGATGAAAATAATAAACACGATATCTCTTTTGTGAGAATACCTTTAAATCATTCAGAAATATTTTCAAAATCAAAAGAAAATGAATTGAATTCAATAGAAATAATTTCAACTTATTTAAGTAAAATTGGATTTAATAATCCCAACAAACTTTATTTAGCTATATTAGACAAACCAATAATATGTGGTAATAAGGCATGCAAAATAAATAACCCGAACTTAATAAAAGGCCTCAATATTATTGTCAGTACTAGATATGATATTAAAAATAATCAAGAATATCTAAGTACTAATAAAGATCAAATTCAAATGATTATAGATGCTGTGGATTTATCTAAAAATAAAAATTTTAAATTGCCTGTGGGCAAAGAAATGAAAGAACATTGTATAATCATTGGTAAATTAGAAGGAAGGAAAATATTTAACCAATTTTTCCAAGACCTCAAATTACAAGAAACTATAAACAAAATTAAAAGTAGTGAATTTGAATACAAGCAAGAAGCTGAAAATTACTATTCTGAATCTGATAAATTGATTTCTTTCCAAAAACTATACTTTGGTAATTTAATTATTTATGATAACGAAACTTGGTGCTTGAAAACTAAATAATATTTATGAGTCTCTACCTCTACGAATAGCTTTCCCGGAAGGTTTCCTGTATGTTCACTATCTTTTATAACAAATTGCCCATTAACAATAACATGTTCGATTCCTTCAGCAAGTTGTCGTGGATTAGCTTTTGTTGCAGGTGCATGAACTTTTGGTAAATCAAACACAATAACATCAGCATCGTAACCATCAATCAAAGATCCTTTGGAATGCAATCCTAATCTTTGTGCGGGGAATGAAGACATTTTTCTTATTGCATCTGGTAATGTAAGAAATTTATCATCTCTTGAAAATTCAGAAATAACTTTTGTAAAATTACCATAAGTTCTAGGACTTGGAAAATCTCCGAATAATATCGAATCAGAAGCGATCATGCCTGCAGGATGTTTAACAAATTCAGGTAATGTATGAGGGTTAGTTCCAAAACCTACATGGGAAATACCTAAATTTTCGTCTAACAATAAATCGAAAATTGTATCAGATGGTTCTTGATTATTAATTGCTGCAATTTCATTCACTGATAATCCTTCATATTTTTTATTGTGTGGTTTTTTAAAATTTGTTAACCAATGAGTTGGATATCCTGAAGGATTCATTTCTTTAGCCATACGATCTCTTGTATCTTTAGAAGAAAGATTTTTAATCAATGCTTCCGGCCCACCATCTTTGCTCCAGTTAGGTAAAATTATAGTTAATGTTGTTCCTGAATATGCATAAGTGTAACAATCAAAAGTAACGTCCATTCCATTTTCTCTTGCATTTTCTACTAAACCTAAATAATCTTGATAAGTTCCCTTACCTGGATTTTGGCGATAATGAGTTAAATGTACTGGAATTCCTGAACCTTTACCTATATCTATAGCTTCCTCGTAAGGTGCTAATACATTATTTTTTGTGCTTAATAAAGCTCTTGTATGAGTATGATAAAAACCTCCAAGTTTTGCAGCTTCTTTACTAAGTTCTATAAGTTCCTCAGTACTTGCATATGCTCCCGGAGGGTAATCAAGACCTGTTGAAAGTCCCCACGCACCTTCTTCCATGCATTCTCGTAATACTGATTTCATATTCTCAATCTGTTTTTTGCTCGCAGGTTTGTCATTCCATCCAACACCCCATATTCTTAATGGCCCATTCCCAATAATACAGGCTATGTTTACTGCAACTTTATTATCAACTTTATTAAGATATTCTATTGTTTTTAACCAGTCAGGACTTCCAGGCGGATAATCATTTAAACCTGAATCAAGCCATATATATCTTTCCAGTTCTGATTTGTTTTTGAAAGGTACAGGAGATATCCCGTCTATTCCTATTAATTCAGTTGTTACACCCTGGAAAACCTTTGGTTCATGCTTTGGCTCACCAAATATTGTAAGTCCTGTATGTGAGTGCAGATCAACAAAACCAGGAGAAATAACTTTTCCCGTACAGTCTATTTCCACATCAGCCTGTATGGAATCTGAACTTTGCCTGATAACTGATATTTTATTATCTTTAATCAGCACAGAACCATAAAATCCAGGACTTCCTGTTCCATTGATTATTAATCCGTCTTTTAATGCTATAGTTTGATTCATATTATTTTGACCTTATTTCATGAAGAGCATCTATCAATTTATGAATATCTTCTTTTGTGTTGTATGCTTGTATTGATATTCTTATCAAGTTTTTATTATTCCATGATGTGATAGGTACTTCAATTTTATAATTTTTTGATAATATTGCCTTTAATTTTTCAGGATTTTCAGTGTCTATCGGTATGCTTGTCATTTGCCCAATGTATTCGTCACTTGATAGAGGTTGCGTATCGAGTAAATTTGAAATTTCATTTCTTGCGTACAGTGCTAAATCATGACAATCTTTAGCAACATTTTCCCAATTGTTGTTTTTTAAAAACTGTATTAATTTAGGAACGGTTAATACATTAGAAAAATCTCTTGTTCCTTGCCATTGGTGGTAATTTAAATAATTTGACCCTGAATAGAGTTTGTTTCCTTTTAGAGTTTCTCCAAATCCATGGCTGATTATGAGAGGATCTATATTATCTTGTAGTATATTTCTAGTATATAAAAATGCCACACCTTTAGGGGAGCACATCCATTTGTGACAGGCTCCTGCATAAAAATCAGGGTCAATTTCATTTATATCTAATGATATTTGTCCTGGAGTATGAGCTCCGTCAATAAATGAAAGTATATTGTGAGATTTTGCTAATTCGCAGATTTCTTTGGCAGGAAATATTAATGCAGTTGCACTGCTAATATGACTCATAAATATCATTTTAGTTTTTGCTGTGATGTTTTTGTCTATTGCATGTACAAATTGTTCTTTAGATTCATAAGGAGTTGGTATTTTTGTACGAATAAATGTTGCTCCTGTTTTTTCACAAATATAGTCCCATGTTATATTCATTGCTCCATATTCGTGATCAGTCGATAAAATTTCATCTCCTGGATTTAAGCTTAGACTTTTTACTATGGTATTCATAGCTGTCGTAGGATTGTTGAAAAATACAATATCGTCTTTATTGCAATTAATATATTTTGACAGTGAATTTCTGGAATTTTCGAGGTTATCATATAACTCTTCCATATATTTACTTGGATTTTTTTCCAATGTTTTCTGCCATTCTAACATTGCATTGAAAATGCCTTCCGGGCAACCTCCATACGCTCCATGATTGAAGTAAGTTACTTCAGGATCTAGCATAAATAATGATTTAAAATAATTAACCATAAATTTTCTCATCGCATTAATTTATTAAAACATACTTAATTTATTATACTTATTGAAACAATAAATAATATAGCTTAGACTTTTTAATATTAAATCATCGTACTAGATATTTATTTGAAGAGGTTAATTATGTGTTGTTATAATTGCAAAAAAGAAATCCTAGAAAATTCCAACTATTGTAATTATTGTGGCAAGAAATGTATTACAACTGAAAAACAAATTATAAGAGCAAAATATCAACTAGAGCATAATAGATTGTTGTGGGATAAAATGGATGAAATAGGGCGAGGGAAATTTATAAAATCAGTTGATTTAGACAAAACAAAAAATTCTAAAGTTGAAAAATATTTACGTGAAGTGGGGGAAGAGATTCAAGAAATAAAAACAATCCGTTTTGAAGAACTTATTTCTGACTTTACTCAGGATGATATAGATGAACTTGCAAAATTATATTATTTTGACGGTACTCCATGCGGACAGAGTATTTGTACTACTTGTACACCAAGTAAATTGTGAATTAGATATGAATAATAAAATAGATAACATTTATAAAAAAATCGAAACAATAAAAAATGATTTATTAAAATTAAGTCACGATATTCATAGTAATCCTGAAATAAAATGGGAAGAATTTTTAGCAGTTGAAAATATTTTAAAATTATTAAATAAATATAATGTTCAGGCAAATATTATTAAAGATATCCCAACTGCTTTTACTGCTTCAATTAAAGGCAACTCTGATGGTCCAGTTGTTGCTTTTTTGGCAGAATATGATGCCTTACCTGACATAGGTCACGCATGTGGACATAACTTGATTGCTATAACCAATGTAGGGGCGTTTTTAAGTTTTTTGGCTTTAAATGGAAATTTCCCTGGTGAAGTAAGATTAATTGGAACCCCTGCTGAGGAAGCTGATGGAGGAAAAATTACTCTTCTTGAAAAAAACATATTTAATGATATAGATATATCTTTATCTTCACATGGATCATCACATGAAACTATTTTTTGGGATAATATTCCTATGGGTGAAGGAATGAGCCTTGCAGAATTCCCGATTGTTTATGAATTTCATGGCAAATCTTCTCATGCAGCAGTTAGTCCTGAGAAAGGATTAAATGCTTTGAACGCTGTTTTGCATTTATTTAGTGGGATTGATTCTATTAGACAACATGTGACAGACGATGTAAGAATACATGGAATAATTACTGAAGGAGGTAAAGCTCCTAACATTGTTCCTGATTTTTGTGCAGCAGATTTTCTTATAAGATCTAAAAGTTCTTCATATCTTGAAGATCTACGGGGAAAAATTAACAATATTGCACAAGGTGCGGCTTTAATGACTGGAACTGAATTAAAAATTATTACTACTGATATTGGATATAAAGATGTCATTCCAAATACAACTATTGCAAGCATAGGTAAAAATTTGATTTCTGAGATGGATATAATACTTGATCCACAACCTCCAAATAAATATGGAAGCGGTGGTGGAACAGATTTTGGGAATGTTAGTCATGTTATGCCATCTTATGCTTTTAATTTTGCAGTATCTGAAACCCCTGTAATTGGACACTCTCCAGATATGGAAAAAGCTTCTATAAGTGATCTTGCTCATAAAAATTCTATTTGTGTAACAAAAGCTATGGCTTCTACTGCATTATTACTTATGGAAGATGAAAGCATTTATAGTAAAGTTCAGACTGAATATAAAAAAAGAATGAAATTAGTTTGATATAGAAAATTATGAAAAAAATTAATTGCAGAATTGGAATTGATCTTGGTGGAACGAAAATTGAAAGTATAGTAATTGATTATGATGGCAATGAAATATATAGAGAAAGAATATCAACACCTAAAGACGATTATAGTGGTACATTAAACTCAATTAAAAATTTAGTTCAAAAATCTGAATTAGAGACAGGATTATACGGAACTATAGGTGTTGGAATTCCAGGAACTATTTCAAAGCAAACTAATTTAGTGAAAAATGCAAATTCTACCGTTCTTATTGGCAAATCATTAGATAAAGATTTAGAATTAATCCTAGGTCGACGAGTGAGATTGGCTAATGATGCAAATTGCCTTGCCCTTTCTGAATATATTGATGGTGCGGGAGAACGATATGCGAGTTTATTTGCTGTGATTTTAGGTACTGGAGTTGGTGGAGGTTTAGTAATTGATGGAAACATATTTGAAGGTGCAAATTTGATATCAGGAGAATGGGGGCATAATCCTTTACCATGGCCTGATGTAAATGAATCTCCAGGCCCTGATTGCTACTGTGGATTAAAAGGTTGCATAGAGACATTTTTATCAGGTTCAGGATTGGAAAATACTTTTTATAAAATTACAGGTGATATAATCTCAGCTGATAAAATATCTGAAAAATTACAAAACAATAATCAAGATGCTATTAAAGCTATGGAATTATATGAAAATAGATTGGCTAGAGGATTAGCTATGATAGTCAATATACTAGACCCTGAGATTATAGTTTTAGGAGGCGGGGTTTCAAATATTGACAGATTATATCCCAATATTAAAAAAATCTGGAATAAATATATTATTTCCACAGATGAAGAAGTGAATACTCCTGTAGTTCAAGCAAAACATGGTGATTCAAGCGGTGTAAGAGGAGCAGCTTGGCTATGGCCAGAAATTTAAGAGAAATGATTATTAAAAATTGATTTAACCTGTCAATATTTTATTACTTAATATTTAGATTAATGGTTATAATTATATATTGAAATTTCGGGGAGCGAATTTATGTCAAAGACATCAGGTACAGAAATAATAGAATTGGAAAAAGGAGTATATGCTAGATTACATGATGGTTTAACTAATGCTGGCATCATTATAGGAGATGATTCAGTAATGGTTATTGATTCTCTTAGAGTTCCATCATTTGCTCGAAATCTTATACAAGATATAAAGTATATTACAGATAAACCAATTAAATTTGTGATAGATACTCACGCGCATTGGGATCATGCTTGGGGTAATGAAGAATTCCCTGAAGCAATAATAATAGGTCATCAAAATTGTTATAACGAGATGATTGATATTGAATGGAATAAACAATGGAGAGAAAAAGTAGTTAATTCTGGAGATTCATGGTCTGAAGAAGCTAAATTAGTACAAATTACGCCTCCAAATCAAACGTTTGAAAAAACAATGAGATTATATTTTGGTGGTCGTGAAATTATATTAAGATATTTAGGCAAAGCACATACAAGTGGCGATATATTCATTCATTTACCTGAATCAAACATTTTATTTACTGGAGACGTTGCTCAAAATGAAGGTATGCCATTTTTTGGTGACAGTTATCCAGATGAATGGCCTGATACAGATGACAAATTAATTAATTTGTCAGTTGACACATTTGTTGCAGGGCATGGCCCGATAGGTAATCATAATGACTTGGTGAATGCTCGTAATTTTTTACATAAATTTATAAAAGAAATTAAAAATTGTATTAATGACAAACAAAATGAAAATGACACAACAATAAAAGTGACAAATTTATTAGAATCTGAATATGAGCATTGGAGAGGTTTTGACAGAATGGATACGGCCATACCTGATGTATATAAAAAAATGACAAAGTAAATAAAATGATTAATTTGGAATTCACAAATAAAGATTTACATAAATCACTTGAGGATAAAGTCAATGCAGGTCATTATGAATATGAAAAATCTCATGGGATTTATGATGAATATAAAAAGTTTTATATTACAGCCAAGCTAGATGATATAGTTATTGGTGTTCTTTCAGGTTATACAGTATTTGCTGAAATATATGTTGATGATCTATGGGTAGATAAAAAATACAGGAAAAAAGGATATGGAACAAAATTGTTGTTATATTTAGAAAATAAATATAAAGATTCTGGTTATAATAATATAAATTTAGTAACAAGTTCATTCCAGGCTCCTAAATTTTACGAAAATTGTGGTTATGAATTGGAATTTGTAAGAAAAAACATTTATAACCCTAAATTATCAAAATATTTTTATATAAAATATTTTGATAATGAATCTCAACATAAAGGTATAGTAAAAGACTCAAATTAATCTTTAATTATTTCCACTGCTAATATTCATACAATCATATATAATATTTAAAGGGCGTCAATTCAAAAAGTATTTGGATAATAAATGGATAATATAGTTACTAGATTTTTATCACGCCACCCATTATATTTCATTTTTTTGACTATCATTTTAACTGCATTTTTTTCTTATGTTTCCTCATCTGACAATACAATTGATGAGGTTAGTTTTGATACTGGTGGCAAAATTTTTGAATTAAATAAAAAAATAGGTGAAAATTTTCAATCCCCATATCATTTCACTAGTGTGATTTTAGAATCTAAATCAGATGATATATTCACACCTGATGCTTTTTCAGAAATTTTAAACAATCAAAACAAGCTTATAGATTTAGACAATAATTTCTCTTTATCTAAATCAGCGGGAATAAATGAAGACAATTATTTATTTAATTTGACAGATTTTGAAACTGGTAGAGAAGCTACTGGAGTTACCAGTATTGTTGATATAACTGATGAATTCATAAAAACTCAAATGAATATACCTGATGGAGTTAAAGGGGTAAATAAAAAACAACTTAAATTTGCATTAGATAAAATTCTAACATCAAAAGAAGGTCAAGGATTATTGGAATCAATTCCGAGAGATGATATTTATACTAAAATAAAAAATGTTTCTAATGAATTAGGTGAATATAATGAATGGTCATCTAAATCATTGTTAGTGAATGTGATATTAGATAATGCCAAACTTGGTGGAGGAACGTTCAATGTAGGACTTGGTGGTGATCAGGCTACATTAAATAAAGAATATTTGGGTAGAGAAATAGTTCGAGTACTTGCTGGTAATGAAAATAATTATAAATTATGGCCTATAGCTGTAGATGTAAACCTCTACTCCCAGGAACAAGGTGAAACTTCAGGTGTTTATCTTACATTAACAGTTATTGTTGCTATTTTAATTGCAGGCTTGAGCTTAAGATCATACTATACTGTTTCAATTATAGGATTTGGTATATCTGCCCTTATTTTATGGCTAAAAGGAATTAGCTCTATTTTAGGAATTAAAGGAGGGCTAATTATAGATTTTATAGTTCCTATAGCAATGGTTTCATTAGGTGTAGATTTCGCTATTCATTCTATCAGGAGATATCAAGAATCTAAAATTTCTCATCCTAATAACATGAATAAAGCTTTATCTTTCGGACTTGCAGCAGTATCAGGAGCTTTGATTCTGGCAGTACTAAGCGATAGTTTAGCTTTTCTTTCAAACGCTGTAACAGGTATTGAAGCTTTAATGCATTTTGGTTTTTCCGGTGCGATTGCAACATTTTCATCTTTCTTTTTACTCGGAGTTATTGCTCCTATTATATATATGCAGACCGATAAATGGTTAATACAATATAAACAAAACATCAGATATATAAATCCATTTTTACGAATATTTGCAGGTGCACATGCAGCAGGTATAGCCGGAACATCAGTTATTTTGACTGTTGCAGTAAATCCAGGATATGGTGGCTTAGTTTTAGCTTTATATATCCTGATTTTTTTGATTTTACCAATATTATATATAAAAATATTTGGACCAGTTGGGAAAAGTGTAAATAAAAAAATAAATTCTTCAAGTGGGAAAAAAATATTGCCCCTTAATTTTGATGTTGTAAGATTGTTTACTAATTTAACGAATTATAGATACTTAGTTATTTTAATTACTATTGTTATTACTGTTTATTCGGGTTTTTATGCTTTGAAACTGAAACCGACATTTGATGTGAAAGAGTTCTTTGATCCTAATTCAGAATTTGTAATAGGTTTAGATAAACTGGATGAATATTTTAGTGATTCTGCTGGAGAACCAGCAGAAATATATTTTGAAGGAAAACTTGATTCACTGGAATTTGTAAATGCTTTAAATACTTTTAATTTAACATTAGATAAAAATAAATATGTGGGCCAAGATTTAGAGGGCTCTACTCAATATTATGAAATTACAGTATTACATTTAATGGAATCTATTTTATCTAATGATTTTGCGAAAAATATTTATTCAACTCACCCTGAGGGTACCAAAAAAGATATTACTGATAATGATAATAATTTAATTTTTGATGATGATGATCAAATCATTTCACTTTTTAAACTCGCACCTAAAATTGGAATTCCTAAAAGTAATACTGAATCTTTAATACCACCTCAAACTATTAAGAATTTTTTAAGATATAACGAAAAGAATGATAACTATTCTATGAGATTACAATTTGGTTTACTTCAAACTAATGATTTTGAAAGTATATTAAATGCTTTTGATATTTTAAGTAGAGATATCAAAATATTTGATAATTATGATGATAATTTAATTGATTATGGTATTACTGGTTCTCCTTTTATAAGAGAATCACAGACTTCCGCAGCAACTGATTCTTTAAGACAATCTATCCCTGTAGCAGCAGCAGGAGCGTTAATTCTTTTGCTATTAGCAACTAGAAGTTTTTATTATTCGTTTGTAACAGTATTCCCTCTTTTATTGATTGTATCTTGGCTTTATGCACTTATGTATACATTAGGTTTTGGTTTGAATTTTGTTACTGCAACTATAGGAGCAGTTTCAATAGGAGTAGGACTAGATTTTTCTATACATATGACAGAAAGGTTTAGGCAAGAAATAAATATTAATAATGATCCGAATATTGCTATATCAATATCTTTACAAGGAACAGGATTAGCATTAATTGGTGCCGGTGTATCTAGTATCGCTGGTTTTATTATCTTGGGATTTGCTCCAATGCCATTATTTTCAACTTATGGGATACTTTCTGCTGCAATGATTAGCTTTGCTTTGATTGCATCTATATCAGTAGTTCCGTCTTTATTGCTGATAGTAATTGATATTAAGAAAAAGTTGAAATTTAAATAATGTTTG
>Ga0187827_10003776_pt1 | contig 19192 bp, 23 predicted proteins | sample ETNtaG_39_FD_167969 | JGI IMG/M metagenome (GOLD analysis project Ga0187827, IMG submission 167969) | Marine microbial and viral communities from oxygen minimum zone, Eastern Pacific Ocean - ETNP2014_SV_150_PacBio MetaG (Illumina Assembly) | ecosystem: Environmental > Aquatic > Marine > Hypoxic... | reverse complement strand
TACTGCAATAAGAAGGAGAAGAACATGCAGTTGTGGTGAGAGATTTACAACATTCGAAAGAATTCAATTTAGAGAAATAATGGTCCTAAAAAAAAATGGAAGAAAATCTATTTTTGATAGAGAAAAACTATCAAAGTCAATATACATTGCTCTTAAAAAAAGACCTATAGACACTGACAGTGTTGAGAAATTTATATCAAAGATATCAAGAAATTTAGAAGAAATGGGCCAAAGTGAAATAGCGTCGAACATTATAGGAAAAATGGTTATGGATGGCCTTAAAGATCTTGACCCTATTGCATATGTTAGGTTCGCCTCAGTCTACAGAAATTTTAGGGAAGTAAAAGATTTCGAGCAATTTGTGGACAAGTTAGATGTTTCCAAAAAAACACAAAACTAATATAAAACATAAATATTTTATGAAACTTGCTTATAATCAAGCAAGCAGAGTATTAGGAAATACAGGCGAAAACCCAGCTGTTGGTTGTGTAATTGTTAAAAATAATCAATTAATTAGTTTAGCTCATACTAATTTTAATGGACGACCACACGCCGAAAAAATAGCTTTATCAAATAAAAAAATTAAATTTAAAGATTCATTCCTATATTCGACTCTTGAACCTTGCAGTCATTATGGAAAAACATCGCCATGTATAGATATAATTAAAAAACAAAATATTAAAAATGTATATTTTTCTAAATTTGATCCTGATAGGAGAAGTTTTAAAAAAGCAAATAAAAAATTAAATAAATATAATATTAAAACTTTTGAAAACGTAGATAAATATGCAGGAGATATCTTCTATAAGGATTTCTACATTAAGAAAAGGACTAACAATATTTTTATTTCATCAAAACTAGCCACCTCAAAAGATTTATTTATTTCTGAAAAGTATAATAAATGGATAACAAATATTTATTCAAGGGCTAGAGTACATTTATTGCGTGCAAATCACGATTCTATTTTAACTACTTCGAAAACTGTTTTGAAAGATGATCCAATGTTAAATTGTCGTATTAACGGATTAGAATACTATTCACCAAAAAGATTTGTCATTGACAAAAACCTAACCATACCCCTGACATCAAAAATAATTAGAACAGCTAACAAAATAACAACATATGTCTTTTACAACTTGATCGATAATAATAAATTAAAAAAATTGAGCCAGGTTAAAGTTAAAACAATAAGAATCGATCTAAAGAATAAGCATTTAGATTTTAATAAAATTATCCTTTTTTTAAGAAACAAAGGATTTTACAGACTCTTTGTGGAAGCAGGAATTAAATTTAACAATTTTTTGCTTGATAATTACTATATTAATGATTTTTATCATTTTTACTCTGATCAATCATTTAGAAACAGGGGCTTCCATAATGCAAAATTTTTTTTTAACAAAATGAATAAGATAAAACGAAGCAAAAGAAAAATTGATATCAATTTATTCCAAGATAAATTGTTAAAATATTCATTGAAATAATGTTTACTGGTATAATAAAAAAAATAGGAATTGTTAAAAAAATTATATCTAATAAAAAAGAAATTAGAATAGGGGTAAAAAGTAGCTTAAAATTAACAAATAAAGATTTAGGGTCATCGATTAGTTGTTCTGGTGTTTGTTTGACTCTCGAAAGAATTCATAAGGGGCTATATTATTTTTATCTAACTCAGGAAACTCTAAGAGTATCTAATTTTAAAAACATCAAATTAAATCAAATTATAAATCTAGAAAAATCTCTTAAGTTTGGAAATGAAATTTCAGGACATTTTGTTCAAGGACATATAGATACAATTTCAAAACTTAAAAAAAAGTGTATATATGGAAAATCTTGGTATTTATATTTTTCAATAAATAAAAGTTTTAAAAAATTTTTAAATTCTAAAAGCGCTATTGCAATAAATGGAGTTTCGTTAACTATCGCAAAGGTATTCGTAAATAGTTTTTTGGTTGTGCTAATACCACACACTTTAAGGTTGACTAATTTAAAAAATATTAAAAATAATGATATTGTAAATATAGAAATTGATATCATTGCAAAATATATAAAAAACTTAAAAAAATAAATATGTTTACATCAATTAATAAAATCATAAGGGACGCAAAAAAAGGTAAAATGTTCATTTTGGTTGATGATGAAAATAGAGAAAACGAAGGTGATTTAGTAATTCCTGCTAATAAAGTAAAACACAAAGATATAACTTTTATGGCAAAACATGGCAGGGGTCTTATTTGTCTAGCTCTCGATTCAAAACAAGTTAAAAAATTAAATCTTCAACTTATGACACCAACCAACCAATCTAGATCTCAAACAGCGTTTACTGTATCAATAGATGCTACAAAAAATATCACTACTGGTATTTCTGCACATGATAGAGCATATACAGTAAAATCGGCAATAAAAAAGAACGCATCCAGAAAAGATATTGTAACACCTGGTCATATATTTCCTTTAATATCTAAAGATGGAGGTGTATTAGTTAGAGCTGGCCATACCGAGGCTTCGGTTGATATATCAAGATTGTCAAAAAATTTGCCTTCAGCCGTTATTTGCGAAATCATGAATGACGATGGAACAATGGCTAAAGGCAAACAATTAGTAAATTTTGCAAAAAAACATAAGTTGAGTCTTGGAAAAATTGATGATCTTATTTCCTATCGATTAAATCAAGAAAAATTGATAAATTTTAAAAAATCTTCAAATATCTCAATTAATAAACAAACTTATAAAATTAAAATTTTTGAGAATATACTTGATGGTTCAGAACATTTTGCACTAATTAAAGGCAATATAATTAGAAATAAAAATCCACGGGTGAGGGTTATTTCATCGAATATAGTTAAAAATTATTTAATGGGTGATAAATTCCCAAATTTATTTAATCAAACCATTAAGTACTTCAAGAAATATAAAGATTGTGTATTAATATTTATAAGACATACAAATCTTAAATCTGTTTCTGAAACTCTAAAGGGATATAAGAATAAAAAATTTTACATTAAAGGAAATGATAAACTTATTAGAAACTCTGGTATTGGTTCGCAAATTATTAAAGCTTTAAATATCAAAAAAATGATATTAGTTACCAGATCTAAAAAGAAGGTTATAGGATTAGAAGGTTACGGTATAAAAATTACAAAGCAGGAAATAATAAAATGAAAAATTATAAAGTATTAATAGTTGTAGCAAATTATTATCCCGATATATCTGAGGAATTAAAAAAGCGTGCTAAAAAAGTTAAGAAAGCTCACACAAATTATGAAGAAATTACAGTTCCTGGAATTTTTGAAATACCAGTTATAATATCGAGAAATATAGACTCCTTCGATGGTTTTGTTGCACTAGGTTGCGTCATAAAAGGCAAGACTCCTCATTATAAATTAATTACCAAAACTGTAACAAACGCAATAATGAACTTATCAATTACTCACAAAAAACCCATTGGAAATGGAATACTAACATGCCTGAACAAAAAGCAAGCTTTAAAAAGATTAGACAAAGGTGCGGAAGCTTTAAGTGCCGTTGAACAAGTTTTTATCAATGAGTCTATGCTTAAATCAAATAAAAGCTGAAAAAAATGAAACAAAATGAAGCTCTTAAGAATCCTAGAGTTGTTATTGTTCAAAAATTGTATTCACAAGAATTAAATAAAAAATCCGAATTAACTTTTCCTAAGCATAGGTATAAAAAATTTATAAAAGATATTGTCCTAGGTACTTTGGAAAAAAAAGAACTAATAGAAGAAGCTATACAACAACATCTTAGTCAAGATATAAGTAAAAAAAGAACGGAAAAACTATTAATAATTTTGTTACATGCGGCTATATTCGAACTTTTATATCGTCCACAAACCTCGCTAAATATTATAATTAATGAATATTTAAATACTTCAGATTTTTTTTTAGAAGAAAGTCAAAAAAAATACTTAAATGCAATACTAGATAAGATATCAAAAAAAATAAGATATAAGTGAACGAATTTTCAGTTATAAAAAAATATTTTTCTAATTTATCAAAAAATAACAGGGGAACCTTTGATTTGTCTGATGATATGTTTTTTGATTACAAAAAAAAAATTGCTATATCTGTTGACGGTTATGTTGAAGGAACACATTTTTTAAATTTTAAAAAACCTAACCTTGTAATTAAAAAAGCTTTAAGAGGTGCTATCTCTGATTTAATTTGCAAAGGAATAATACCTAAATATTATTTTATGAGTTGTTCAGGTAACAAAAAACATCTAACCCAAGTCAATCTTGCTAAAATAAATTTAGCTTTAAAACAAGAACAAAAAAAATATAATATCTTTTTGGCTGGCGGAGACACTTCTTATTCAAATAAATTGGCAATAACTTTTTTAGTAGTAGGTTATTCCAAAAAAAATCCAGTTTTGAGAAGTGGAGCAAAAGTAAATGATGACATTTATATAACAAATACAATTGGAGATGCTTTTGTTGGCTTAAATTTCTTAAAAGGTAAATTTAGACTCAATAAAAAGAATAGTGATTATTTTGTAAGGAGATTCTATCTTCCAATTTTACCAATAAAATTTTCAAAAAAAATTCACCTTTTTGCAAATTCTGCCATAGATATATCAGATGGTTTTTTTCAAGACTTACAACATATATTATCTAGATCTAATTTATCATCTAAAATATTTAAGAATAAAATTCCTATATCCAATTATTTAAATTCTTATCTTATTAGAAGAAAAAAAAATAAAATAAATTTTATCTCTAATGGTGATGACTATCAAATTTTGTTTACAGCAAGTAAAGAAATGAGATATCTAATAAAAAAAATATCCAAATCTACTTCTACAAAGGTTTCAATAGTAGGGATTCTTAAAAATAAATCTATATCTAAGAACAGAAAATCAACAGAGGTAAAGTTTAAATTCTCTAAAAAACTAGGTTATACACATAATTTTTAGTCAATATTATCGTTGCCTTTGCCTTTGTTATTTGGCATCTTCCGATTTTTAATTTTGATTATTTTTTTCAAGATTTAGACTATGAACAATTTATCACCAGATTTTATTTTACAACTTATAATTCTAAGTGGTTTTCTTGCACTTCTTTATGGATACTTGATGCGAATACAAATAATGAATTCTGAATCAGGTAATAAAAAAATGAAAGAAGTATCAGAAGCAATTCAAATTGGAGCAAAAGCTTATTTAAATAGACAGTATAAAACAATTTCCATAGTTGGATTAGTTGTTTTAATTATCATCACTTTTACTTTTAGTATGTTGGTTGGAATTGGGTATTTAATTGGCGCTACTTTATCTGGAATTGCTGGCTATGTTGGTATGCTGGTATCAGTTCAAGCAAATGTCAGAACGGCTGAAGCCTCGAAAAAAGGTTTATCACAGGGCCTATCTATTGCTTTCAAATCAGGAGCTATTACAGGTTTGTTGGTAGCTGGACTAGCGTTATTGTCAATTTCTATTTATTACTACATTTTATTATTATTTGGTGTTGAAGAAAGAGAATTAATTAATGCATTGATTGCATTGGGATTTGGCGCATCTCTAATTTCAATTTTTGCAAGGTTGGGTGGTGGTATTTTTACAAAAGGTGCAGATGTGGGGGCTGATTTAGTAGGCAAAATAGAAGCGGGGATTCCAGAAGACGATCCTAGAAATCCAGCAGTTATTGCTGATAATGTTGGAGATAATGTTGGAGATTGCGCCGGAATGGCTGCTGATTTATTCGAAACTTATGCTGTTACTATAGTTGCTACAATGGTTTTATCTTCAATTTTCTTTCATGATAATTTGAACATGATGATTTATCCGTTATCAATAGGTGCCGGATGTATATTGACAACAATTCTTGGTACTTTTTTTGTAAAGTTAGGAAAAAGCAAAAAAATTATGAACGCACTTTATAAAGGATTTATCGCCACAGCTATATTATCATTATTAATTCTTTATCCAATTACCGATTATATAATTGGTCTAAATACAGAATATTACATTGAAGATAAAATTTTTACCGGAATGGGTTTGTATGTGTGTGGAATTATTGGTTTAATTATAACTGGCTTAATCATATATGTAACAGAATACTATACAGGTACAAATTTCAGACCCGTTCAAAGTATAGCCTCATCGTCAACCACTGGTCATGGTACTAATGTTATTCAGGGACTAGCAGTGTCAATGGAAGCTGCAGCTTTACCAGCATTAATTATCGTAGCTGGTATAATGGTTACTAATTATATCGCAGGTCTTTTTGGAATAGCAATTGCAGTTACATCAATGCTTGCTTTAGCAGGCATGGTTGTAGCCTTAGATGCTTACGGTCCAGTGACCGATAATGCTGGTGGGATAGCAGAAATGGCTAATTTGTCCAAAAAAACTAGAAAAACTACTGATGCATTAGATGCTGTTGGTAATACAACTAAAGCAGTAACCAAAGGTTATGCTATAGGATCAGCTGGTTTGGGAGCTTTAGTATTGTTTGCGGCTTATACAGAAGATATTAAATATTTTTCTACAATTCAAAAATCTGCTCTTGAAAATATTAATGTAAATTTTGAGCTTTCAAACCCTTTTGTGGTTATAGGTTTATTAGTAGGTGGCATGCTGCCTTATTTATTTGCTTCCATGGGAATGCAAGCCGTTGGAAGAGCGGGGGGCGCTGTTGTAATTGAAGTTAGAAGGCAATTTAAAAAAATTCCCGGCATTATGAAAAGAAAGGCAAAACCAGATTATGGAAAACTAGTAGATCTTTTAACTAAAGCTGCAATAAAAGAAATGATTGTGCCATCTCTTTTGCCTGTCCTGTCGCCAATTATTCTCTATTTTGTAATATTATCAATCGGCGGTATCGAGGCAGCTTTATCCGCTGTAGGCGCCATGTTACTTGGGGTAATTATTACAGGTTTGTTTCTTGCTATTTCAATGACAGCTGGTGGTGGAGCTTGGGATAACGCCAAAAAGTATATTGAAGATGGAAATTATGGTGGAAAAGGCTCAGAAGCACACAAAGCCGCAGTTACAGGGGATACCGTTGGAGATCCATATAAAGATACTGCTGGACCAGCAATAAACCCAATGATTAAAATAACAAATATTGTAGCTCTTTTATTATTAGCTGTTATTGCAAGTTAATTTTTCTTTCTATTCACGGGCTTATTAATTTTTTGTCTTAAACTGGATAAAAAACTATAAACAAAGTTTTTTTCTCGTGTAATTGTATCAGTAGTATTTTTTGTAAAATTAATTTTATTAATTTGTTTTTTGTTATAAAAATCTTTTTTTATTAAAATTCCATATTCATTAAATTCCAAAGCTAAAACATTATTTTTGCTTGTTACATTTTGTCCAAATTTCAACATTTTACCTCTAGCTCTAGTTCTTTCAATATAAATCCAAATTGAATTATCAAAAATGGCAACCGTAGATGGGTGGCCAAGAATATTTTTAACATCATTTTTATTACTTTTTTTAGTAATTAGTTTTTTTTGTTTTATATCTAAAAAGGGAACTCCATGAGTATTAATAACTGGATTTCGATGACAATTTGATAATAATAAAATAATTAAAATAATAATGAATTTATGCATTTTTTTGAATCTAAAAAAAAAAATATACTTCCTTTATATAATAAAATTGTTTTTTTAACTAGAGAAAGTTTTTTTTATAAGGATTTCAAATTAACCGATTCTTTTTCAAATAGAATTTATCTTGTTTTTTTTCATCTTAGTTTTATCCTAATTGTTCTTAAAAAAAAGAAAAGTAAAAAAAAAAAACAACAAGTTATATTTGATTTTTTCTTTAAGCAAATTGAATTAAACTGCAGAGAATTGGGTTATGGTGACAGCACTGTAAATAAGAAGATGAAAAGTTTAATAAAATTGTTTTATGAAATTCTAATGCAATGTGAAAATTGGAAATATTTGCAAGTTGATAATAAAAATAACTTATTATTAAATTTTTTTTCAAATAACCATGATAATAAAGTTATTACTAACAAATTAGCAAATTATTTCGATAAATTTGCATTATTTATTGAAGATATACCTTTAAATTCAATAACAAAAGGTGTATTCAACTTTGTTTATAAGGAATAAACAATCATGGCAGTACCTAAAAGGAAAACATCCAAATCAAGAAAAAATAAAAGAAGATCTCATATTAAATTTATATCCAAAAACGTTATTGAAGATAAGAAATCAGGTGAACATAGATTGTCACATCATGTAGATATGAAAACTGGATTTTATAAAGGTAGACAGGTTTTCGTACCAAAAGATTAATTCATCAAATATAATGAACAATAAAATTATAATTGCAGTCGATGCAATGGGTGGTGAAAACTCACCCGAAAAGATAGTAGATGGTATTGAATTATCTTTAAAAGAAAGTGATGAAAATTTTTTCAGACTTTTCGGTAATAAAGATAAATTAAATTTTTTGATAAATAAAAAACCCGAAATCAAAAATTTTTGTGAAATTATTCATTGCGATAATCATATCGAGGATGAAGAGAGTCCCCTAAGCGCAGCGAAAAAAAGTAAAAGCACTAGCATGTGGCAATCTATCGAATCTCAAAATAAAGGCAAATCACAAATTACATTGTCAGCTGGAAACACGGGTGCATTATTAATACTGTCTAGATTGATATTGAGCATGATTGATGGAATTCAAAAACCTGCCCTTGCTGGTCTTTGGCCAAATAAAATAGGTACAAATGTTGTGTTAGACTTGGGAGCCAATATAGACTGTAATGATAAAGATTTAATCGATTTTAGTTCTATGGGAGCTGCTTTATATAAATCACTATATCCTACAGATAATCCAAAAATTGCTTTATTAAATATTGGAATGGAAGAGATAAAAGGACATGAAGAAATTAAGAAAGCTTATCATCATTTAAAGCAATGGAATAAAAAAAAATTTAAATTTCATGGATATATTGAAGGAAATCATATTATGGATGGTAATGTTAATGTTATTGTTACCGATGGCTTTACTGGCAATGTCGCCTTGAAAACAGCGGAAGGAACGGCAAACTTTATTACAAAATATCTAAAGGAGAATTTAAGCAAAGGTTTGTTAAATAAAGTATCTCTCTTAATTTCGTATAAAGTTTTAAAAAAATTTAAAGAACAATTGGATCCAAGAAAATATAATGGAGCTATTTTATTGGGATTGAGTGGACCGGTTGTAAAAAGTCATGGCTCAACTGATGGTAGAGGTCTAGCTAACTCTATTAAAATGTGTAATAAAATAGTCAAAGGAAAATTAATTGAGAAAATTAAAAAATATTTAAGTAATTAAACATTATAATATTACCGTTTATGTTTAAAAAGAATTTAAATAGAAAAGCATTAGCAAACATAATTCATCAAAATATTGGTTTTTCAAAAATTATTTCTGAAAACATAGTGAATGATATATTTTACATAATAATTTCGGCTTTTAAAGAAAACGAAAAAGTTAAAATTACATCATTTGGAACTTTTCAAAAAAGAAGAAAAAATGAACGAATTGGCTGCAATCCAAAAACCAAAGAAAAAAAAATTATATCCGCAAGAAAAGTTATTACATTTAGGGCTTCTAAATTATTTAAAGAAAAAATAAATCAAAAAAGTTAATTCATGGAAAAGGATTCGGAGGCATACAAAACTATCGGTGAAGTTGCTAAAATAGTTGGATTAATTAATAAAAAAAAAGGAACTTTATCTACTCATACAATTAGGTTTTGGGAAAAAAAATTTCGTCAAATTAGACCAAAAATTTTATCTGGTAAAAGAAGGTATTATAGCAATAAAGAAATTCATATAATAAAATTAATCAAGTACCTTTTAAAAGAAAAGGGCATGACAATTAAGGGGGTTAAAGAAATGTTAAATAATCCAAAATCATTGACACTTGACGATACAACTAAATATAGTGTATTTAACCAATCGCTTAAGAAAGATAAAATTAAAGAAAAGATAAAAAAAATATCCAAAATTATAGACGAACTCAAAGAATTGAAAAATGGCTAAAAAATCTTCCATAAAAGTTAGGTTAGTTCCAGAATCGAAACCAAATAGTCCCTATTTTTATTATGTTAAAAAACCTTCCATGGGTGAAAAAGCAAAAATTAAATTAAAAGTTAAAAAATATAATCCAGCTACACGTAAACATGAAATTTTTATTGAGAAAAAATTACCTCCACATAGTAAATGATTATTTTTTCTTAAAATTTCTTTTCTCAAATTCAATATAAGCCCGTATCATATTTTTCCAAATTTTTTTAGTTAATTTTTGATCTATTTTTCTTGTAATAGATTTTTTTTTTATTAAAGTTAAAATTTCTTTAATTCTAGCTTTATCAATTATCTGGTTTTTATATTTTTTTTGTTTTAATACTCTGTTTACCAAATTCGTTCTGATTTTTAATAAGTTCAATAATTTATCGTCTAATTTATCTATTTTTTTTCTTATTAATTTTAATTTTAAATTATTCATTTAATGATTAAATTATATTCATTTATATTTAAAAATATATAGTCTTTAAAAATGCATTTAAATAAAAATCAAAATAATAAATTAATTTCAATTTGGTTATTATTAATAACTTTCTTGGTAGCGTTAATAATTTTTGTTGGAGGGCTAACTAGGCTTACAGATTCTGGCTTATCAATAACCAAATGGGATTTGTTTACAGGCATTTTTCCTCCCATGACACTGGATGAATGGGAAAAATCATTCTCTCTTTATAAAAATATACCAGAATATAAACTAATAAACCCATCAATGACTCTGGATCAATTTAAAATTATTTATTGGTGGGAATATGTGCATAGATTATTGGCTAGAGCAATTGGAATTCTTTTTATACTTCCACTTATTTATTTAACATTTAAAAAAAAGCTGTCAAAAGAAAATTTTTTTTCATTTTACTCTATTTTATTTCTTCTATTATTCCAAGGTTTTGTTGGTTGGTATATGGTAAAAAGTGGTTTGGTAGATAGGACTGACGTTAGTCAATATCGTCTATCTTTACATTTGACACTTGCAATTATTATTTTCTGCATATTGTTTTGGAATTTTCTAAAAAATATTAACCAAAATTATTTTAGATCAAGTATAAAAGTATCTTTTTATTTGCCAGTAATTTTTTTGATTATTTTGATTTTACAAATTTCATTAGGTGCGTTTGTTTCTGGCTTGGATGCTGGTCAAATATATCAAACCTGGCCACTAATGAATCAAGGTTATTTTCCAGACGATTCAACGTTTAGTGAATTATTTTCTTTAAAAGTCTTTGAAACACCTTCTCTTGTACAATTTATTCATAGAAATATAGCTTATATTATATTGCTGTTTTTTTTGGTTATTTTATTTATTGTATTTAAAAATGATGATCTTGCTTATCTAAGAAAATCAGCCATTTTGGTTTTTTTATTTTTATTGTTACAACTTTTTTTAGGAATTTTAACAATCATTTTCGGTGCACAAATATTTTTTGCATCCATGCACCAGTTAGGTTCTATTATTCTACTTACCGCTACTTTAATTCTAGTTTTTAAAAATTCTAGAATTAACTAACAGTGTTTAAGTTACGTTTCCAGAGGCATCCAAGGCTTGTTTTAAATCTGCGATAATGTCATCAGGATGTTCAATTCCAACTGATAATCTTACATAACCTGGTGTCACTCCAGCAGCTAATAATTCTTCCTCCGTCAACTGACTGTGAGTTGTTGTAGCCGGATGAATAGCCAAACTTCTGGCATCCCCAATATTAGCTACATGATAATGAAGCTTAAGTGAGTCTATTAGCTTTTTACCCGCTTCAACTCCACCTTTTATTTCTATTCCAACTAGAGCACCATTTCCCCCTTTGAAATATTTTTTGGCTCTATCTGCTACTTCCCCCTTATAAAGAGTTGGATAAATAACCCTTTCCACATTTTTTTGTGTTTTTAAAAAATCAACAACTTTTTCAGCATTAGAACAATGTTGTTTAAATCTTAGTGGCAAGGTTTCCAAACCCTGTATATGTTGAAAAGCGTTATCAGGTGATAAACATGAGCCTAGATCTCTAAGCAACACCACCCTTGCCCTTACCGCGAAAGCTACATTTGCTCCTGTTAATTCTGGTACAACTTTGCCCCATACAGCACCACCGTAACTTGGATCAGGTTCATTGAATAAAGGCTGTCTTTTTGGATCAGCTGTCCAGTCAAAGTTTCCTCCGTCAACTAAAATACCCCCGATTACGGTGCCGTGACCCCCTATATATTTTGTTAACGAATGTACAATTACAGCAGCTCCATGTTCAAATGGTTTGCAAATGATAGGGGAAGCAGTGTTATCCATTATTAAGGGTACATTATATTTTCTTCCAATGTCAGAAACTTCTTTGATAGGGAAGGGCCTCAAATATGGATTTGGAAGTGTTTCTGCATAAATAGCTCTTGTTTTATCATCAATGAGTTTTTCAAAATTTTTTGGATCTATGGGATCGGCATACCTTACCTCTATCCCCTGTTTTTTTAATGTGTGAGTAAATAAATTTACAGTTCCTCCGTAAAGGTCTGTTGAACTTATAACGTTATCGCCTACTTGTGCAACATTTAGCAAAGAAAATGCTGAGGCAGCTTGACCAGAGCTTACTGCTAAAGCAGCTAAGCCTCCTTCTAATGCGGCAACTCTTTTTTCTAATGCATCACAGGTAGGATTCATAATTCGCGTATAAATGTTTCCAAACTCTTTTAAGGCAAAAAGATTGGCCGCAGTATTTGTATCTTTAAATTGATAAGAGGTAGTACGATATATCGGTACAGCCACTGCGGTAGTAGCTGGATCGCTTCTATATTCTCCCCCATGTAAAGCTATTGTTTCAGGGTTTTTAATATTTTTTGTCATTTTTTTTTCTCCATTTTCATTGATCTGACCTTTATTGGTTATTATTATAACCTGTCTAGACAAAAGTATCTAATTTATATGCAAGATCATTGACATTTTCCAAATCTATTATTGTTTAAAATTATGCATTTTTTATAACGATTTATATTAAAAATTTGACTTTATCTATAAATATAAGTAACTAAGCCCAGTTCTATGACCGACTTTGTTAAAACTAAAGATATTAAAAATAATTGGTTATTAATTGATGCCACTGATGCAATAGTTGGAAGACTAGCTGTATTTATATCTAAAACGATAAGAGGAAAAAATAAATCTACATTTACACCTCATATGGATCATGGTGATTTTGTAATAGTTAAGAATGTAGAAAAAATTAAATTTACAGGTAACAAATTTAAAAATAAAAAATATTTTAAACACACGGGTCATCCTGGGGGAATTAAAGAAATAACTCCTGAAAGATTGAGTGTAAAAAAACCTGAAGAAATATTGAAATTGGCTGTTAAAAGAATGTTACCTGGTGGACCTCTTGCAAAAAAACAAATGTCTAAATTAAAAATTTACAGGGGTGACATGCATCCTCACGAATCACAAAACCCTAAGGAAATGTCCTTGGGTCAAATGAATAAAAAAAATTTACTTAGAAAGTAATGATAGAAACTAATATAAATCTAGAAAATAAAAATCCAAAGAAAATTAAGTTAGACTTCAAAGAGAGCAAGTACGCAACTGGACGCAGAAAAAAATCTATAGCTAGAATTTGGATAAAAAAAGGCACTGGAAAAATTTATGTAAATGGTAAAAAAATGCCTGATTATTTCACAAGATCCAATCATCAAATGATAGTTTCTCGACCTCTTGAGGTGGTAAAAAGATCTACTAATTTCGACGTTAGATGCCTAGTCAAAGGTGGAGGTTTATCTGGACAAGCTGGAGCAATAATTCATGGAATTTCAAGAGCTTTGTTAAAATATGAACCAGAATTAAAATCTGATCTCAAAAAAGAAAAACTTACCACAAGAGATTCAAGGTCTGTGGAAAGAAAAAAATACGGACATAAAAAAGCAAGACGAAGTTTTCAGTTTTCTAAAAGGTAATAATATTTATATTACCACCAATTTAATTTTACTGTTATATTCAAAAGATGAAGAAATATATAAATGTAGCTGTTGTTGGCGCCACAGGATATATTGGTTTAGAACTTATTAAACTTCTTATAAAACATCCAAAAGTTAGAATAAAAAATATTACTGCTCAAAGCTCTATTGGTAAATCAATATATAAATTTAATTCTTCGTTAAAAAAAAAATCATTACCTAAAATTACTAATTTAACTAGCATAAATTTTGATAATGTAGATGTAATATTTACTGCCCTCCCAAATGGTGAGGCGCAAAAAATTTCTGAAAAATTAACTTCAAAAAATAAATTAATTGATTTATCTGCAGATTTTAGATTGGAAAATCCAAATAATTATAAAAAATGGTATAAAGCAATTCATAAATCTAAAAATTTAATTAAACATTCCATTTATTCAATTCCTGAATTGATAGATATAAAATTAGATAAATATAAAATTATAGCTTGTCCGGGATGCTATCCTACGTCAATCCAGCTTCCTTTGGTTCCTATTATCAAAAAAGGACTTATAAATACCAATAATATAATAATAGATTCGAAATCTGGCTACTCAGGTGCCGGTAAAAATTTATTTAAAAAATTCAAATTTAAAAATATTTACGAGTCAATCTCAGCATATGACATTTCCTCTCATAAACATTTAGCTGAAATTGACCAACAGTTAAAAAAAATATCTAAAAATAAAATTGAGGTTCGTTTTACACCACATCTATCACCCATGTTCAGAGGCATTCTATCTACTATTTATGTAAATTTGAACAAGAATATAACTGCGAGAAAAATTTATAAATGTTTAAAAAAATATTATAAAAATAAATATTTTATAAAAATTGCAAAATTTAATACACCCATTGGAACTGGAGATATAATACATACCAATTTTTGTAAAATATCCGTCTGTAATGATAGAGTGAAGAATAAGGCGATAATCTTAAGTGGAATTGATAATTTAATAAAAGGTGGTTCCGGGCAAGCAATGCAAAATATGAATTTACTGTGTGGGTTTAACGAACAGATGGGTTTTAAATGAGAAATTATTTCATAATTTTTATTTTTATCTTTACTATTAATTGCTCATTTAATGAAAAAGGAATCAATGTTACCAGTAACAATATTTTGCATAATGAAATAAATTCTTCTAAAGAATATTCTTTCGAGGAATATGTAAATTTGTTATTAAATAATAATAAATCTAAAAATTATCCAGATATAAATAATATTCCGGATTAAACATTATGAAAAAAAAAATTAATATAGCTGTAGTTGGCTTAGGAAATATTGGAAGTTATTTTTGCAATGAAATTGTAAAGAAAAAGAAAGATATTTTCCTTAAAACGGGAAAAGATTTAAATTTATTATATGTTTCTGCGAAAAGTAAAAATAAAAAAAGAACATTTAAATTTAAAAATAAACAGTGGATTAATAAACCCTTAAATATTGCAAATAATCCTAAGGTAGATATTGTTGTTGAGTTAATTGGTGGATCAGATGGTTTAGCAAAAAAAATTGTTATATCTTCTCTAAAGAACAAAAAACACGTAATTACTGCTAATAAAGCATTGATAGCAAAACATGGAAATTATATTTCATATTTAGCAGAGAAAAATAAAGTTAATTTTGAATACGAAGCTTCAGTTGCTTCAGGAATTCCAATAATTAGATGCATTAAAGAAGGGCTAATTTCAAACAAAATATTTAAATTAATAGGAATTTTAAACGGTACCTCAAACTATATTTTATCCAGAATGGAACAATCTGGAAAAAATTTTAATGAAATATTAAAAGAGGCAAAAAAATTAGGATATGCTGAGAGTAATCCAAAATTTGATTTAGATGGTGGTGATGTAGGCTCTAAGATTAGAATATTGTCCTCTTTATGTTTTCATACATTAATCTCAAAAAATAATATTTTAGTTGACGGAATTTATAACATTGAAAACAAAGATATCATCAACGCAAAAAAATTAGGTTATAGAATAAAATTATTAGGTATTACAGAGATGATAAACAAAAATATTTTTGAAAGAGTTCATCCTTGCTTGGTTCATATCAACTCTTATATTGGAAATATAAGTGGTGTGTTTAATGCTTCGATAATCAATAGTTCTCCTGTTGGACAAACTATTATGCAGGGCAAGGGTGCTGGTCCAGGCCCCACTTCTTCAGCTTTAATGTCAGATTTATATTCTATAATGAGGGGAGATATAAAATATCCTTTTATTACTCCATATAAATTACGTAAAAAAATTAAACAATTTAATTATTCTAATTATTCTTATTCCTGTTATTTAAGATTTGAAGTTAAAGATAAACCGGGTGTTTTATCAAGTATTACTAAAAGTTTGGGTGAAAGTAAAATTTCAATAGAAAAACTAATGCAAATCCCAAATAAAAATAAACGTACTGCCTCAATCAATATAATAACTCATAAAACTGTAGAAAAAAAAGTAGCTAATTGTTTGCGTAAATTAAAGAAAAATAAACATATAATCAGTTCGCCAACTTTTATAAGAGTTGGGGATATCAATGGTAATTGATAAAAAATATTTAAATCCATTCATACTTGCTACGGAAAGAGCTGCCTATGGCGCATCCCTATTTAAAGGCAAGGGAGATAAAATTGCCGCTGATCAATCTGCTGTGGATGAAATGAGAAGTCAGTTAAATAAAATTAACATGAAAGGCAACATAGTAATTGGAGAAGGTGAATTGGATGAAGCTCCAATGTTATATATAGGAGAGGAAGTTGGTAATAAATCTGGTGAAGAGCTAGATATTGCCGTAGATCCTTTGGAAGGTACTAATTTCGCAGCTAAAAATTTACCAAATGCATTATCAGTTCTTGCTGTTACAAAAAAAGGCAATTTACTTCATGCCCCAGATATCTACATGGAAAAGATAGCCATTGGATCAGGTTTTCCTGATGACTTGGTTGATCTTGATTTTAATGTAGAAAAAAATATCAGAAGATTGGCAGAAGCTAAAAAAATTTCTCCAGACAAAATAACTGCTTGCGTGCTTAAACGTCCAAGACATGATCAAATTGTTAATTCTTTAAATTCATTAGGTGTTAAAATTAATTTTATTACCGATGGTGATGTATCGGGAGTTATTTCAGTTGCGGATCCAAAATCAAATATAGATATATATTTTGGAATAGGCGGGGGGCCAGAAGGTGTTCTTGCTGCGGCAGCCCTAAGTTGCCTAGATTGTCAAATGCAAGTTAGACTATCATTCCAAAATGAAAATGAAAAAAATAGATGTAGAGATATGGGTATTAAAGATCTTAATCAAAAATATAATATCAATGACATGGTCAAAGGAGATGTAATATTTTGCGCAACTGGTGTGACCGATGGGGATTTGGTTAAAGGAATAAAGGATCACGGTGATTCATTTGAAGCAGAAACTTATGTTTTACATAAAACCTCGAATACGAATAAAATAATCAAAAACAACATTAAAAAATGAATTATAAATCAGTTACGGGAAAAAACTGGTTATTTAAACAATATGACGAAAACTACGCAAAAAAAATATACGAAACATTTCATTTTAGTGAAATTTTATCTAAAATTATTTCAATAAGAAAAATTAAATTAGATCAAATAGAAAATTTCATTAATCCTACAATTAAAAAAAATATTCCTAATCCAAATTCAATAAAAGACATGGATCTTGCAACAAACGCTGCAATTTCACATATACAAAAAAAAGATATTATTGGAATATTCGGAGATTATGATGTTGATGGAGCTACCTCAGCAGCTATTTTGGCAAAATATTTCAAACAAATAAATCAACCTTTTGAATTTTTAATTCCTGACAGAGTAAAAGATGGTTACGGACCCAATAAAAGGGGATTTGATTTTTTAATCAACAAAGGTTCAAAATTAATTATCACCGTTGACTGTGGGATCTCCTCTCATAAAGCTATTTTACATGCAAAAAATAAAAGTATAGAAACTATAATTATTGATCATCACCAAGGAGATGTGAAGCTTCCTGAGGCAACCGCCATTGTGAATCCCAATAGAATCAATGATGAGTCTAAATTGTCATATCTTTGTGCGGCAGGAGTTTGTTTTATGTTTTTGGTAGCATTGAATAACAAATTAAGGAATTTAGATTGGTTCAAACTTAATAACGTCAATGAACCCGATATTCTAAATTTTTTAGATCTAGTTAGTTTGGGAACAATTTGTGATGTTGTCCCGATTGTAGGGTTAAATAGAGCTATTGTTAAGCAAGGGTTAAAAGTTTTTGGAAGACGAAAAAATATTGGTTTAAAAACTTTATATGACAATAGTAATATAAAGAGTCAACCTAACAGTTATCATCTAGGTTATGCAATAGGACCAAAAATTAATGCAGGGGGAAGGGTTGGTAAATCAAGTTTTGCTGCGGAAATATTAATTTCTGAAAATCAAGAGAGAGTTGACTACCTAGCAAAAAAATTAAATGAGTTTAATGAATACAGAAAAAAAATTGAAATTGATCTTTTTCAAAAAATTGAAAATAAAATAAAGGACAGCAAAGATCCTATTTTATTCGCTCAAGGAAAAGATTTTCATGAAGGAATAATAGGAATAGTCGCATCAAAAATTAAAGATAGATACAATAAGCCTTGTCTAATTATTTCAGTAAATGGAAAAATTGGAAAAGGTTCTGCAAGATCTGTCTTCGGCTTTGACATTGGAACCATTATTATTTCAGCCGTTCAGAATAAAATCTTAATTAATGGGGGAGGCCATAAAATGGCTGGAGGATTTTCAATAAATATTAATAACATTGAAATATTTAAAGAATTTTTAATAAAAAAATATAATAGTTTATTTATCGAGAAAGGTAATTTTAAAACCTTGTATTTAGATTCTATAGTTTTGCCAACTGCATTAAACGCCAAATTCTTCAATAATATTAACGTTCTGTCTCCTTTTGGCACAGGAAATCCTGAACCAAAATTTTTAATTGAAAATTTAAAATTAGCCAATTCAAACGTTATCGCTAACCGGCATATCAAAGCGATTTTTTATAGTAAAAGTAATGATGTTGTAAAAGCCATTGCGTTTAATTCAATTGGCACTGCCATAGAATCTTATTTAGTTAAAAATAATAAAAGTTCTATGAATATTGCAGGTACATTAACATCTAATAATTATGATGGAAAAAA
>Ga0187827_10003775_pt1 | contig 19195 bp, 19 predicted proteins | sample ETNtaG_39_FD_167969 | JGI IMG/M metagenome (GOLD analysis project Ga0187827, IMG submission 167969) | Marine microbial and viral communities from oxygen minimum zone, Eastern Pacific Ocean - ETNP2014_SV_150_PacBio MetaG (Illumina Assembly) | ecosystem: Environmental > Aquatic > Marine > Hypoxic... | reverse complement strand
GATAAGGTTTGTGTATGCCGGAAGATTCTCATCAAAAAATTGTAACTTGCGTATGACGAAGAGATCATCCAATGTGGAAAGAACTTGTCCTCTCTTGACCAGTGCGATGTGAATAGGAGGGGCAAGACCGACTAACCTACCTGTCTCATCATCCGCCGAGAGAACACACGTACCTGTTTCTGCTATAGCATATTCCACTCCTGTTATACCTATATCTGCATCAATAGCGCGAGAGCGTAGGTCAGAAGGTGCGGTATTTCCGGTATTATTGATTTCCGTTATGGATAGCTCAAGGTGACCCAAAAGGTGGCTAAAATCAATTTCGGAAACAGCTTTCTGTGCGGTTGTAACGATCTTTTTCGTTCCGGCCTTCACCACCAACGGCTCTATATAGGCCAAAATATCTTCAGGGCCCGACACTCGAGAAACATGCCATCCTGCCGTCTCAGCAACAGGGTATAAATTTTCAAACATAGTTTCCCAAGCCAACTCGGCATCGGCTAAGATTGAAGACACTCTCTTCCTTACGGAATCATTTGATTCAGAAAACGATGATTCAGTAATACTGTCGCCACCAGCTTTACCCTCAGCAACAGCAGATCTAACTCTTTCTATAAATTTATTACTATTTCTCACTATTCCCATCATCCCCCCCATCTACATTATCTATATGTCTAGAATCTCGCCAACGTTCTATAAAACTTTGTTCTGGAATTTCTGGTAAATCTCTAAACCGTGTCCATCCCTGCAGAAAGGGAAATATCCTCTTAGGGAAAATCTTCAAAACCTTCCCAAGAAATTTCACGGCCTTCGCTGTAGCATTCTGACTCCCCAACAGTCGGCCGCAGAACATTGAAATAGCTCTTTCTAGTAAACCGGAAGTTCTTTCACTTCTATAATGTGTACCTTCAGAAAGTTGGTTGCGAAGATAAAGCAACATTTTAGGAATGTCTATCTTCACCGGGCAAGCCTCTTTACATGATCCGCAAAGAGTCGATGCAAAAGGTAAATCTTTTCCACGCGACAGTCCCGTGAGCATAGGAGATATCACCGCACCTATAGGACCTGGATAAACCCATCCATACGAATGACCACCAACTTTTCGATAAACAGGGCAAGCGTTCAAGCAGGCACCACACCGAAGACAATAGAGTGATTCTCTCAATACCGGGTCAGCTAAGATCCTCGATCTGCCGTTATCAACGATGACAAGATGGAATTCTTCAGGGCCATCAATATCCTTGGATCGCTTGGGTCCAGACACCGTAGTCACATAACTTGAAATCCATTGACCAGTAGCAGACCGGATCAAGAGCCTTAAGAATAATCCGAGATCTGTTATGGAAGGAATCACTTTCTCCATCCCAACTATTGCCACATGTATTCGCGGCATGGACGTACACATCCTGCCATTGCCCTCGTTGGTAACGAGAGCCAGGGTTCCAGTATCTGCAACCATGAAATTGCCGCCAGTGATGCCCATGTCAGCAGAGATAAACTTTTCCCTTAGTTGCTTCCTCGCAACTTCAGTTAAGTCTTCTATTCCAAGGGTAGGTTCGGTACCAATTTTTTCGCTGAAAAGTGCAGCGACTTCCTCACTAGACTTGTGAATAGCTGGAGCTATTATGTGATATGGAGTTTCCCCAGCTAGTTGTACGATATATTCCCCTAGATCTGTTTCAATTGGCTCTATACCTTGAATTTCGAGGTGATGATTAAGTGACATCTCCTCCGAAAGCATAGATTTACTCTTAACTACAGATTTGACTCCTCTACTTTTAGCCAACTTGGTCACATATTCAGATGCGTCTTTTGCTGTATCTGCAAAAACCACTACACCTCCTGCATTGGTGACGTTTTTCTCAAGTAATTCCAGGTAATAATCTAAGTGATCAAGAGTGTGCGCCTTAATTCGCCTCCCACGTTCCTTTAGTTGGTCCCAGTCCTCCGTATCGGAAGAGGCCTTTATCCGAGCTTCATGAAACCCTGGATATAATCCAGCTAAATTCTCCTGAATCTTCAGATCATGAAGTGTCTCGGTTGATTTCTGCTTAAAATATTGGGTACTTGCTCTCATACTTGAACTGCTCCCGACATGACAGCGTCAACTACTTCAGCAATGTGCAGAGTCGTAATCTGTGCTCCCTTCTTCTTAAGTCCCCCTTCTATATTCATCAAACAACTTGCGTCGCAAGCGGTTACCGTAGAAGCCTTTGTTTCGAGGATCGATTCAATTTTATCGTCAAGCATTGCAGAAGATATTTCAGGATATTTGACTGAGAATGTGCCTCCAAAACCGCAGCAAACTTCGGCCTTATCCATTTCGACAAGATCTATGCGAGGAAAGGATTTTAGAATCTTGCGTGGTGAACTTTTTATACCAAGTTCGCGGCTGAGGTGGCAGGCCTCATGATAAGTTACCCTGTATTGGTGAAAGTCCTCTCCAGGTGAATCTATCTTGGGAATACAATTGTTTTCAAACAAGAGCTCCAGATACTCGGTAAACTCGAACGTTCGAGAAGCTATTTCTTTAGACTGGCTGAGGAGATCTGTTTCTTCGGCAAACAGCTGAGGATAATGGTTCCTTATCATGCTGACACACGAACCCGACGGGACAACTATTTTTTCAGTCGTATCACCGTAAGAAGCAAGAAATTTCTTAGCTAATCTGCCTGCATCCTTCCAGTAACCCATATTAAAGAATGGTTGACCACAACAGGCTTGAGTTTCCTCAACATCCACAGCAACGGAGCACCTTTCAAGTACCCTTGCCACACTAAAAGCGACATTGGGAAACAAATGGTTGACAACACATGTGGCAAAAATGCTGACCCGACCAAACTCTTTGCAATTAGACATCAATTAGCCTCTCCAGGTCGTGAAGGACTGGACGGAGAAAACCTCCCACTACAGCCTATTAAAGTAGTACTCCTCTAATAATGAATCCGACGATCCAAGCCAACATGATGGCACTGCCACCGGCAAATAAAGAGCCCTCTCCGTCATCCTTTGCTGGACCGCTAAATTTCATAAACACGAGAAACGAGATCAATAAAATTGCGACAAGCCAAATAGCCAAATCGTTCGCGCCAAGTATGGCACCTATAACAAGGCCGATAAAGCCCCATATGAACGGGATTCTGAGAATGGTTACAAGAGACATAAGAACTGGATTCGAACGATACACTGGGATTTAGACGTTTGCAATCTAAACAAGGCTCCAACTAGACTGCAAACTAGTAGTAGAAGCTTCGTTGCAGGCTTTAATCGCTCTGGATTTGTGGTAAGAGACATAGAAAAACGGTAGCGTTTGATAGGGATTATCTTGGGTTAAGAGTGGAACGCGAGCCTGTTAGCAAGGCACCTTGGAACAGAAACTATACAGGCAGAGTGGGTGCGCATTGTATCCGCGCTTTCATAGGTACCAGAGACGAAACATCTTCTCGAATTCGTGCATTCACTAGATCCCGGAAGCCCGGATGGTCATTTGGAGAGAAATCAGCTGATCGCTGATCATGTTTATTTTAATGTTGAAGACTTAGAGGGCTTCACGAGCACTTAAATGACAAAGGTACCAAACCCGTAGCAGAGCCCCTCTTTAATTACAATGTGAACGTCACACGGCTAGGAATCTGTTACTTCCACGATCCGGGAAGTAAGTGACTGGAATTAATACAGCCTTACTACCAAAATTATGCAGGTTCGTAGACTTGAACGCGATGCCTATTAGATTCCACGACATAAAGCTTGTCTTCGCTATCCACATGAACAGAAACCGGGCCCCAGAAAAATGGCTCGATCTGTGAAGAGATATGGTATGCAGTCAACAGATGATCTGGAAGCTCAGGTTCCAAATTGGATATCTTTCTTTGCTCCATCTCATCGGGATTTGAAGCAAAGAAATCAATAGCCCATTGGGACAATGTGGCCTCACCCCTCAACGTATATTTGAATTCTCCATTCCGACCGAATACCTGGATTCTTTCATTTCCCCAGTCTGCAACATAAACATCACCACTACTATCTACTGAAACCCCTGATGGCCTATTAAGATTTTCTTCTCCGTCACCCTGAGATCCAATCACCATCTTTATCTCTCCGTTCTTATCAAACACCTGCACACGATCATTACGCCAGTCCGCGACATATACCTTTCCTTGTCGATCAATAGTAATGCCCCAAGGAAGATCAAATTGCCCTTCGCTAGACCCTCGTTCTCCCCACTGACCGATAAATTCTCCATCTATAGAGTATTTCTGTATCCTGTGATTTTTCTGATCTGCGACAAACACTACATCTTCTTCATCTATTACTATTCCAGCAGGCCCATCAAATTGCCCTTGTCCGGTACCACACTCACCCCAGTGGGACACGTAGTCCCCTTTTGACGTAAACAAGGTCACCCTGTTGTTATGTTCATCAGTGACCAACACTCGAGATAGAGAGTCGAAAGCTAGCGATACTGGCCACACCATCTGGCCTGGCCCATCACCAAAACCGTAGCCGAATTCGTAAAGATAGTCTTCATTTAAGTTGCATACACCAATTCTTATCGCTGAGCGCCTGGCTGGATCACATCGATTCAGTACAAACATATTCCCTTCTCGGGACACCACGATGTCGTATGGGTTTGCGAATCCTCGTCCATTGAATCCGTTGTTAACTATTCCAATAGTTTTTAAGTAACGCAATCTTTCTGGGACTTTCAAGTTCATAATTTCTAAAAGCCTTTCATTAAATAATTCCAGATGGCTTCGGTGCAACAACCCAGCAGATCAATTTCAGTCATGCAAGCTGATATTCACGGGTGGACGCTATCATGCTCAGGGTATCTGCGACCTTCTTTCGACCATCTGACGAGGGATCGTCGGTATCTAGTATTACTTCACCAAGAGAGGTCGCAAAATGGATCAATCCTTCTCTGGTTCTATCGGCTACTTCTATTGGGCCGACCAGATCAAGGCATCCATCGACCATCTCCTCTGGTGAAGGCGAACCTGCATATTGTTCTGTTAGGCGGTTAATTAGCGATTGCACCCCCGGCTTATCAGGGTTTCCCAGTTCTTTCGCAGCAAAATTTACTCTTTCAACAAGAGCGCCACTGTCTATCCATTCCATTCCCTCATGCCACCCTTCGACCGTAGGTGGAGCAAGAAGTCCCTGACCCATATACATCGTCTGTGCCCACAAATCTGTAACAGCAATAGTGGGTTCTGCATAACTGCCTGCTATCCGTGCCGTTCCTACTACAGACTCGACAGGACCCTTCACTCGAGCGTATCTTGCGGTATCTGACTTGAAATATTCAGAATTGAACATGACACGCAAAACTGCGGATATTTCATATTCTGATTCAAAATATTCTCGGACCATTTCATCAATGACCAATTCACCTTCTGAAGTGACGACGTCAGCAACAAAGAATTGAAACAGTCGGGTCGAGAGAAATCGTGCTGCTGCTTCCTGACGCACGATAATTTCAATTACATCTTCTCCATCGAAACTTCCTTCTTCCCCTAGGAAGGATTTCGACGAGGTGTCGTGATCGTCTTCTCGGTATTCGTAGTGCCAAGCTATACGTCCGTAAGGCCAGATCGAATCCTTGCTGGCCCGCATTGCCATGTATTCTGAATTCTTCACGGTCCAACCGGTAAAAGCCTTCGCGCATTCTTTTATGTCGTCTTCTGTATAGGATCCAATACCCATAGAAAATAGTTCTAAGAGTTCTCTACCATAGTTCTCATTAATTGCGTCTTTATGGTTATCATTATTATCCAGCCATATGATCATTGCGGGGTCTTTTGAGAGCTCAACGAGAAGTGTTTTGAAACTACCTAGACCGTAAGTTCTGAACATATCTATTTGGTTAAGAAGTGCCCTCGCCTGGTTTAGCTTTGAGTACCCCGTTGCAAATAAACCATGCCAAAATAGCGCAATTTTTTCCTCTAACGGGTTCTGGGTGGTGATCATTCTATAGAGCCAGTAAGCGCCAGCTCCATCAAGCTGACGAAGCTCGGATTGATCGACGTGATATCTTCTGATCAAGTCATCCGGCATATTACCAGGCTCGCCAGGGTTGAGTAGCTTCTCAACAGTAGCCTCATATCCTTCGGCAAGATATTCTTCGAGTTCATCCCTGGTCGCCGTAAAGCCCGCACGCCTCATCAGGTGTGCCATAAGTGCAAGATCGCTCATTCTGTATATAGCCTCCCGGGCTTTACTCAGGACTAAAAATTACCTTTCTTTTTCTACAATCAATCTACTTCGACACAAAATCAAATTTCTCAAAACTTCCATTCACAATGGGAATTGCGTCCATTCCAAACCAGCTTTCTATGATCGTGGAGTATGTCGACCTGAAATCGTTATTAAAGCGGAGATCTCCTTCCAGTTGATCAGCTTCTTTGATTGACGGATACTGACCATACATTCCTCCCTTAATCTCACTTCCTATAATAAAGGCCACACCTCCGGATCCGTGGTCAGTCCCAGACCCATTGTCTTTGATTCTTCTACCGAATTCTGAGAAAACAAGGATTATCACCTCGTCTTCCCTACCGTGTTCTTTTAGATCATCATAAAAGTCGCCAATACCGCTGGATACTTCGTCCCACAGTTTAGCGTGGGATATAAGTTCCCCAGAATGAGTATCAAAACTACCATGCTGGGTGTAGAAAACACGGGTACCTAAATCGGCAAATAACACTTGGGCAACACTTCTTAAACTCTGGGATATAGGATTTGAAGCATATTCAATAGTTGACGAGTATTGTTGTGGCGCAGTGCGTAAAATATCAGCACCTTTGAGTGCATCCGTTCCCGTCTGACCAAGGAAATCCAAAACAGGATCTTTTCCTTGCACACCACCGTACATATGTGCAAATGCCCGAAGCGCCAAGTTTCTAGTTTCTTCGTCCTCTATGTCTGTGAAAAGACCGTAAGTCTCGAGATTGCCTACTGATGCAACAGGAACACCACGTACGCCAAGAGCGCGAGGAAGGCCTCTCCCAAAATTTACTCCAGTCAGCACATTCTCTCCCTTGGGATCAATTTCACGAATTACTCTTCCCAACCAACCTTCCGTACCAATCTCGTCAGGAAGCGCCGTATGCCATATATCCATCGATCTGAAATGTGATCTGTTTGGGTTGTCGTATCCAATTCCGTTAATTACAGCTACTTTCCCCTCATCATATAAACGTTTTATAGGTCCTAGATGCGGGTTAAACCCATAAGTAGAGTCAATTGGGAGAACCGAGTCTTGCGCTATATGAACGGTCTTCCTAAAATCATAATATTCGTCGTCTCCGTAAGGAATAACCGTATTAAGGTAGTCATTACCACCACTAAGTTGCATTACAACCAGTGATTTCTCTTTAGAAGTTACCATTGTCTATACCCCCTCAATCAAGCTCACTTAAAAGTAAAAACGATTTTTAAATACAATGCCATGATAAATGTTTATCGCCCACAGATGATACATATTTATTGCCTTATTGTTCAATCTCCTTGACAGCCTAAAACAAAAAAACAAACATTTACTCAAGATTCTGCATAAACTTGAATCTTTGATGCTATAAGTTAATGTAGGAATGAAGATTAGGAGCAGGTAGTGAATTCTGATATTTTGCGATTCCCCAGCGAATATGAAGCGATTCAGGCTTTTATCGATAGAGGCTGGACAGACGGCATGCCGATCATACCGCCGACGAAACCGAGGGTCGACCTGTTCATAGATTATTGTGGTCGCAAACCCGACGAGAATCTGGGAGTTGAGCCTGTTAAAGGTCGTACTATCACCGTTCAGAAAGTCGCTATCAACTCCGTGATGGCTGGATGTTTACCCGAATACTTTCCCATAGTACTGGCTTCAATAGAAGCGGTTCTTGAGCCAGAGTTTAATCTTCATGCAATAACTGCAAGCACAATGGGGGCGGGTGTTCTCTCAGTCGTAAACGGTCCGATAGCAAAAGAGGTTTCCATCAATGGAAGCACCAGCGTATTTGGGCCCGGTCATCGATCAAACGCAACTATCGGTCGTGCTATTCGGCTTTGTCTCATAAATACAACGGGTTCAAAATCAGGTGAAATTGACAAAGCTACTCTAGGACATGCTGGCAAATATACCTGGTGCATAACAGAGAACATGGAGTCGTCGCCATGGAGTAGCTTAGGAGAAGACAGGGGTATTGCCAATAATTCGAGTTCTGTAACATTGTTCGCAGGACTGTCGCCCACTCAGGTAAGTAATCATTCAAGCACCGATCCAAAGACCATTTTGAATAGTTTCAGAGATGCCTTATTTGCTGCCGGACCGTCGCAAGGGGAGATTGTAATAACGCTTTGTCCTGAGCATGCGAAGCATCTTAACGATGCAGGTTGGGGAAAGATACAAGTTAAGGACTATCTTTATGAAATCGCGGTTAGGAAAGATGATGAGTGGGGGGTAGGTTCAATTCCGCCCGGCCCTAAACCTCAAGGTAAAAGCGACACTCATTCAGCAGAAAGCCCTGACAGCTTTACAATTGTCGTAGCCGGGGGGAACGCAGGAGCTTTCTCCAACGTCATACCTCTATGGGGCGGTGGAAGCAATTCGCGATCTGTTACGAAGCCAATTAACTGAGGGTAGGAATTCTCATCTGTTAACATCTTGGAAAGAAAAATATGTAGGGATCGGAGGAACAATATGCAAACCACCAGTGAAATACAGGTACTAGATCCCACTGTGGAGCCCGATGTTCAAAGCAGCTTTTTGGCGGACCGGCCAGAATCTCTTGATGGATCGATAATAGGCTTGTTGGCCAACGGAAAGAAAAACTCTGAAGAGTTACTTCAATACGTTTGCGACACACTGTCGGAGACTTTTGACATTGAGCGGTCAATAGCCGGTAACAAAGGAAATGCTTCCCGACCTTGCCCACCAAACTTGCTAGAGGAACTTTCAGAAAGCTGTGATGTCATAATTACAGCTTCAGGTGATTGAGGGTCATGTTCATCGTGCAGTGTGCACGACGGAATTAAATTCGAAAAAAATGGTGTTCCTGCGGCTGTAATTTGTACCGAACCCTTCATAACCAGCGGAGCCGCGATGGCAAAATTGGGGGGCATTCCTGATTACCCGTTCGCCGTCACTAATCATCCACTGGGTAGCTTAGATCAAGACACTCTTAAGAACCGAGCTAGGGAACTCGCCCCGAGAATCGTAGAGATCCTTCTCAAAGGCGAATAAACCTCAAAATACATTTACATATTTCAAATCATAAAATTCATTTGTCGAACTATGCTTTGACCCAAATGGGCGTCGCCGCTTATAGATATCCTTCCAGAATTAATTAAATTGCTTGGATGTTCACGACCGCAGGTAAGAATCAGGTAATCCTCGCATTCCATCGACAGGGAAACTGTCGGCGAGACATCACCTTCTGTGACTCTAGCTCGACCAGACTCAACCGCCACGACAAAATTGTTTGCAGTATATCCCGTTCTGATAAATTCGACTGATTTCCCTTCTCCTACCTTTGACTTTTTGCCTACAATGTATGGCATAGTTCGATCTATCCGCCTGAAAGAGTGAGCAGCAGCATTTCCTGATAGATTCCCGGGTTTTTTTATGGCACGACGAATGTCTTGCTCATGTACCCAGCAATCGAAAACCCTTATTGAGAGAAGATCAGCAATACTGCCAGTCCCGATCGGTGACTCGGCCTTTTCCGAAAAATCTTGCTGCCGATGCAGTATTTTTTTTCGCTCAGATGTAACTTCCCTAAATTCTTCGAGAATGGTATTGGTTGAACAAGTGCGCCTCAAATCAACATCTATTTCATTCCTCAATCCCAGATCATTATTCACATGTTTCATATTCTTGGGGACATGATCCGTCACCTGTCTACCGAGAAGCCTATGTTCTATACCTATCAAATGTGATATGCAATCCTTAACAGACCAGCCAGGACAATCTGTAGTGATATCCCATTCCTTCCGCTTAAGTAACATACACAAATTGTCAATCGAATCCCAAACCTCCGTTTGTAGGCGAATTAGTAACTTCCTTTCGTCTTCCAAAGAAGTCAATTGCTCTAGTCCATTCCCATCGCGAGTATGAGATTGAATTCGCTCTGAGTCACTGGCTGTACGGAAAGTCGTGAATTCTTTACCAATACCATTTCGGATAGTTCCGGTGTAGATTTAATTTCCTTCAGAGAAACTACTCTCCCAAAGGTGAGATCCGCTTTTATATCTACCATGTACCAAATTGGACTTTCTTCAGTACTTCTGGGATCAGGATGGTCAGATTTGGGATCCCATGCAGTGTGGTCGGGATAACCATTTTTCACAACGAAAGCCGTACCTACAGCACCCGAAGGCTTCGAATTTGAGTGATAATAAATCACTCTATCCCCGGACTTGATTTCATCTCTCAGCAAGTTTCTCGCCTGGTAGTTCCTTACCCCATCCCATTCAGCGATAGAACCATCTTCTCCTTTCAAATCTTCAAAAGAATAATCTGAGGGTTCCGACTTAATTAACCAGTAGTTGATTGCCATTTCTAGTACTCTCCACCACTCCAGTCTCGTAATTCATATATATGAACATACCGATCACTAATGAATGCTCCAATAACTTGTGTCATGTCTACCAAGAAAACGTCAGGAGCACGCGGGCCGAACAAGCCACACAATCACAGGACCACTTCCAACAGATATGAAGCCCAATCAGGTCCTCCTGGCTCGCATCCTATAGTACTGATTTATGCCTGAAAATGCACTGTTCTTGGATTGCAGATATAGCAGTAGGATGTTCCGTCAAAATAACCCCTACCCCCTAGGTTCTCCAATTATCTAGGTCTATTAGGAAACTCTAGCAAAGTGTCCCATAGCCCAAATAAAAACTCTTCGAGAGTTACAGCCTCGCTTCCCTCCACGCAGTCATCATGTCGAGGTTCTTTAGACATAGCCGTCACCTTCACACGGTCTCATCTCAGTGCAGTCGGCATTTGTAACACCCCTTACATCTGCTAACTCCAACCCCAACATGCCTGGTTGCACAAATTTCACTACCCGCCGCAGGTTACATTAAACCCTACTCGTATCCGGAGGTTCATTGACGTTTAGCGGTATGCTAGTCACAGTTAGGAGTGTGAAATAGTCACTGAGATGATTTCTTTGATGCGTCCTTATGTAACAAGTGCAGCAACATACAAAAAAGCGCTTATAGAGCCTCGATAAACCTATCATGCATGGGCCATACCTACTTTATGAAATCTAACAGACAAGAACAGTTGTCAGGCATCGGTGGATAAACCTAGAGGTAAATATTACCCTCCTAACAACGAAACGGTTGAGGAGTTGAAAATGCTCATGATATATAAAGGATCTCATGAGTGGTTCATCAAACGAATTCGACAAATTTCGCGTTCAAAGAATTCAAGGAGGAAGACTCATGTTGGATCTGATAATACATGGTGGAACGGTTGTCACTCCCAGCGGTGTTGGCCAGTTTGATATTGGGATTCAAGGTGAGAAAATTGTGTTGGTAGGCGCCCGAGATTCAATTACCGATGAGTCCCAAAGGTACATAGACGCTACTGGCAAGTACGTGTTTCCCGGTGGCATCGAACCACACACTCATATCGCAAGCCGCGTCTCTGAAGCTTGGGCAGGGCGTCGTGGGGTCATGACCCAGTCTCCAGAAGCCGCGAGCCGGGCAGCCGCTCACGGAGGTGTCACAACATATATAGATTTCGCGGGAGGAATGGAAGGAACTGAAGACGGCGACCAGTCCGACAACTCAATCATGACAAGGTTAGATGCCCGGCGTAGCGTATTTGCTGGTCACTCGTACACCGACTTCGCTTTTCATTTCACGCTCGCAGGAGAGGTCCCAACCCATACCATTGAAGAGATCAGAGAAGCCATCGAATCTGGAGTATCCAGCTTCAAGATTTTCACGACATTCGGATCCAAAGTCCCATATGGACACCTGTGGGCGATTTTCGAAGTTGTGGGCAAAAATGGCGGGATCATGGCCGTCCACGCCGAAGACGACGATATGGTCAGGTATATGGAAGCCAAACTTATTCGCGAGGGACGAGACCAGGGATACAACCTTCATCTAGCACACAACAATATCTCCGAGGACATTTCGTTTCGAAAGATCATCCGTCTTTCGGAGCACACCGAGACGGGCATCTACTTCGTCCACACTACGGCAAAGGAGGGAGCGTACGCCATAGCAGACGCCCGCAATAAACAATTGCCTGTCTACGGCGAGACGCTCCACAACTACCTGCATTTCACCCATGAACACTACCGAGAGCCTGATGGGACTGCGATTCATACCTACCCGGCCATCAAACACGCCTCGGACCGAGACGAGCTACAAGAGGCGCTGATCAACGGTACGCTAAGCACTACGGCCACAGACGAATACACAACCTATAAGGACGTGAAGCTTTCGGGCAACACGATTGAGACAGTTTGCGGGGGGCACAACGGAATCGAAACCAGATTGCCCGTCGTTTACACGAAATTTGTGTCGACAGGCCGAATCTCGATTGAGCATTTCGCAGCTATCACCTCCACAAACGCCGCCAAGATTCTCGGTATGTATCCACAAAAGGGAGCCATTGCAGCAGGAAGCGACGCCGATATCGTGTTATTCGACCCAGACATAAACAAAACAATCACCCTCGACGGACTGCACGCAGATTCCGACTACTCTATTTGGGAAGGGTTCGAATGCCAAGGTTATCCAATGACGACCATCCTTCGAGGTAAAGTCATCGTCGAAAACGGAGAGCTAAAGGGTAGTCCGACAGACGGTCATTGGCTTGCTCGCAAGGTAGCCGCGTCAGTCCTCGCAAGCCCTGCATGTTGATGTCTTAACTTGATTCCCCAAGATATCGCCGTCTTACCTAAGCATGATGGTGAACGGTAAGCGACCTTGGAACCCCGATATTAAGGAACGTTACGAGGCACTTGTGAACAGTGTTGTGAACACTTTCCCAAACCAAATCGCCCCCCAATTGGAGGGCGAAAAAAGCAATTACTTAGCTTTGGCGGGAGCGCGAGGGAGTCGAACCCACCACACCAGTCGAAGGACTGCTGCCAACGGATTTGAAGTCCGCGGAAACCACCGGGCCTCATCCGCTCCCATGTTTGTTCAGATTAAATTATTAAAAGTATTTACCCTGCTATAACTTCATCGATTTTCTTCTGAATTATCGATTTAGGCACTGCGCCGATCACCTGATCAACAGGTTTCCCGTCATTGAATATAATCAGTGCCGGAATTCCTCGTATACCTAACGAGGTAGATATCTTTGCGTTAGCATCGACATCCAATTTACCTACTTTGAGACGCCCGTCGTATTCCTCTGCTATCTGAGCCACAGAAGGTGCAATCGTCTTGCAGGGTTGGCACCAATCTGCCCAAAAATCGACTAAAACGGGGATATCAGACTTCAACACTTCTTCCTGGAAGTTATCATCAGTTATTTCTATCGGTTCAGACAAAATATCCTCCTACATTACTGACTATTGCAGTTGAACTTTAGTGATTCAATGCTTGATTTTTCAATGTGTAAGTCTAGTTGAGTCTAATTCCTGTTTTTCCAGTAGTCCACAAAATCGACAGGAATATATTCAACTTCATCCCAAAAAAGAGTTCCTATGATCAATCCTTTGGGAATATCAAATACCAGATATCCTCCAACTTGAAAGTCTCTCGGAAGATCGATTTTATCCCAAAATATGGGTGCTATCTCTTTAACCCTAATTCCTTCCGATAGTGTCCCATTTATTTTTTTGGATTTTTCAAATGGATTAATAGCTTCATATCTTTTTCCTCTCCTATCCCCAAGCTTAGCCGCTTCCGCGTCAACTAAAAGTGGGATTACAGTGCTAGTCCTGTTTACGATAGTGGTTTTAACGATTACTATCTGTCGATTGGAAGCGCTGGGAATTATTACCCTGGTTTCCCCTTCATCTACAAAAAAAGCTTTGTCAACAACTATAGGGTTTTCGGCATGCACTTCCAAATTTCTACCTGCGACTCCTCTATCTTTATCATCGTTTGCTCCACAGGCCGACACGAATAACAAAGCAATTACACAAACGGCCAAAAGTCGTGATTCTATTCTTGGTTTTAAAAACGGTCCTAAGCGCAATTTTTTTAATCCAATGGTAATTTCATAAGGTGCAATGTCTTTCAGGTTCAATATGATCAGGCTAAGGAAGGCATTGACCGGAGCTTGCTAATTAGATTTGGGAGCACATTAATCAGGTAATCTATATCCTCATCATTATTATCTCTTCCTAGAGTAATTCTAAGAGTGCTCTGGGCTTCTTCAGCTGATCTACCTAACGCCAACAGGACATGAGATGGCTCCAACGAGGCTGATGAGCAGGCACTACCGCTGGACGCGCATATCCCTGCAAAATCCAGCCCTAATAGAATCGGCTCACCCTCAACACCCATGAATGACAAACTCACGTTGTTTGGAAGTCTTTCTCTAGGATGTCCGTTGAGTTTAACGTTATCAATTTGTTTTATCAGGCTGCGAATAACTTTATCTCTAAGTTTCGTCAACCTTGCTAGTTCCATATCCTTCTCTGAATTGGAGAGGCTTAATGCTGTAGCCATGCCAACAATGCCAGGTACGTTCTCAGTACCAGACCTTCTTTGTCGCTCCTGTCCCCCGCCCATCAACAAAGGCTCGAAAGGGGTACCTCTCCTAATGTAAAGTGCCCCTACTCCACGGGGCCCGTGAAACTTATGGGCGGAAATACTTAACATATCCACTCCAAGGTCATACACATTGATGTCTATGTGACCAACCGCCTGAACCGCATCAGTATGTACCAAAATGGTTCTTCCCATCGACTCTCCCACTTTCTTTACCGCGGTCGCGATTTTCGACACAGGTTGAATAGTCCCTATTTCGTTGTTTGCAGTCATGACGCTAACTAATACAGTTTTATCAGTAATAGCGCTAGTTACGTCGGACTGACTCACTCTGCCATGCTGATCTACTGGCAAATAAGTGACGTCGAAACCAAACTGTTCCATTTGATAACAAGTATGCAACACCGCGTGATGCTCAATAGACGTTGTAATTATGTGGTTACCCAAATGTCGCATTGCCATAACGCCGCCTTTAATGGCAGCATTATCCGACTCTGTCCCGCCACTGCTAAACACAATTTCGCTAGATCTCGCTCCAATTATTTCCGCTATAACTCTTCTGGAGTCATCAACAGCATTCCTTGCCTCCTGAGCAAGCATATAAATACTCGAAGGATTACCGTAGCTGCCTTTGAGAAAAGGCAGCATTGACGCTAGAACCTCGGGACGCATAGGCGTTGTAGCACCATGGTCCATATATATAAGACGCTGTGATTTATCTAGCATAAAAATTATTCTGTCCGACCTTAAGAGTACTGATATTCAGTTGAAACACCTTCGAGGCCGAGTGTCAATCTTAGCATGAGCTTAAATCACGATCAGTAAATTTTCTGCTTTATGCCAGCATATTTTGATCATAAATCTTGTTCGCTTTCCCCCAGAATCTCAGCGCTACTATTCGGCCAACTCATCCCTTTCCTTAATCATTCCATTTAGTGCCTCAGACACTGATAAATACTCAAGGCCTCTTTCCAATATCCGGAAATCAATTTTGTCTAAAGCAAACATTCTAGCAATTTCGGTTTTCGCTTTTTCTGGATCGAAGTACTTGCAGGAAAAAATGTCAACATTAACGTAGCCCCTGTCTGGAAATGTATGCACGCTGATATGACTCTCGGCTATGAGAATAAACCCCGACACTCCCCAGTCATTTGCTACCTTTCCCCTAAAAGTGAGGACCTGGGGTGAAGAAATTGGTGTCATTGAAATTGCATGCGGGTATTCCTGAAGAAAGGTTAGTATTCTACCTTCGTCCGAGATGTATCCCGGGTCAGCTCCAAAACCATCTATAACAAGATGCAAAGTCAGTCTCCATTCTCTATTGATGACACGATTAGGATGGCAGGCTACAATTATTCACTCTCCCTATCTTAGAGAAGCAAATATCCTTGAACAACGAGACCAGTTGATTTACTATCAGTCAGTTGTAAGAAAAGTGACTAGGGTATTACGATTTTACGTTGATATTATCAGTTTGTAGCCAGGTACTATTGGTTCAGTAAAAGATTGATTGAAGTTTCAGATCTAACCAAAAACTTCGGCGACTTCCCCGCCGTTTCATCTTTGACCTTCTCTGTAGAGCAAGGGGAAATCCTTGGGTTTCTAGGGCCCAATGGTGCGGGAAAGACGACTGCCATGAAGATAATCACTGGCTTTATGCCGCCAACAAGCGGAACCGTAGAAGTCGCAGGTTTTGACATTGTCGAACATTCGTTAGATGCCCGAAAACATATAGGCTATTTGCCTGAGACAGTGCCACTATATACAGACATGACCGTCTCTGACTATCTCTCTTTTATGGGCACTATAAGGGGAATGTCATCCACCGAAATTAAAAGCAGAAGATCTGAAGTTATAGACCTTTGCAGGCTAGATGAATATCAAACAACCATTATTGGCAAGTTGTCCAAGGGTTATCGCCAAAGGGTAGGTATCGCGCAAGCGATTCTTCATGAACCTGATGTACTTATATTAGATGAACCAACTATAGGGATTGATCCTATCCAGGTCGTCGAAACCAGACAATTGATAAAGGATCTAGGGAAAGATCACACCTTAATCCTCAGCTCACACATTCTTCCGGAAGTCAGCATGATATGCGACCGCGTAATAATCATTCATGAAGGTCAGATAGTTGCGATTGACGATCCCATCAACTTAGGCACCAACCTTTCCGGAATTGAGAGGGTTGAACTAGAGGTAAAGGGACCAAATAGAGAAATAATCAATGTATTGGAATCTGTCCGAGGTGTGGAGGAGATCGAAAGAATCCCTGTGTCAGGTGGTGCTTATCACCGTTACCACATTACAGTCTCTCTTGGTCAAGACATACGTACAGATCTTGCGAGTAAAGTGATCGAGAATGGATGGGGTCTGTTGAAACTGCAGTCTTTAGGAATGACTCTGGAGGAAATATTCCTTCGACTTACCATCGAGGAAGAGCATGTGAGACCACTTGAGCAGCTAGAGGTTTCGGAGTGAAAAACCTTTGGGCTATTACGAGTAAGGAAACTCGAGCATATTTTTCCATGCCGTCCGCCTACATCGTGGGTGCAATGTTTCTTATACTTACGGGGGTTTTTTTCGTTTCTGACGTTAGCAGGCCATTTGCCGAGGCTGGAGTTAGGGGCCTTATTGACTGGGCCAGCTTTTTCACTATCTTTTTGGCCCCCCTTATAACCATGCGCCTGCTTGCAGAGGAGCAGAAGATGGGAACGTTGGAGCTTCTCTTAACTTCACCTGTCAGGGAGTGGGAAGTTGTACTCGGCAAATATATCGCAAGTTTTAGTTTGCTATTAGCAATTCAACTGGTAACTGTCTACTACGTCCTAATGATATACGTGTTCGGGGACCCCGACACAGGCCCAGTACTCAGCGCCTACTTGGGATTGGTACTGCATGGTGCCGCGGCTCTTTCTATCGGTCTTTTAGGATCATCACTCTCAGGAAATCAGATCGTAGCGGCAGTCGTCGGTACCGGTGTCTTGCTGTTCTTTTCTTTTATAAACAGGGTGGCCTCATTACTTGAAGGCACTCCAGCAGAATTTATTAACGCGCTTTCAATGAACGCCCGACTTTCAGATTTCACCAGGGGCGTTATTGACACAAGTCACGTAATTTACTTTCTAAGCATTATAGCTATCTTCCTATTCCTAACGATACGATCTTTAGAAACCCGAAGGTGGCGTTAAATGTCACTGCCCCCCGAACAGCAGGATGAGTCCTATAAAAGCATACTGATCTCTTCTGTAAAGTCGCCGGGCTTCTGGAGTCTGGTACTTGGGGCTACAGGAATTGCCGCAATAGTGATCGGAGGAGGTATTAACCTTGCCTTCAGTGCCTTGTCTGACCTATCACTATGGGTACTATTAGCTGGATCGTTACTAGTATTCTTAGCTCTAATTTTATCGCCGAGATCCATAGCGATATTTCTTGTCGGTAGGAAAGGACGATACGGAACCAATGTAGCTATCATGACAATTGCCTTTTTTATAATTTTGTTAATTGTGAATTTCTTGATGTACAGAAGTCCTAATCGTATTGACGTAACAGCTACTCGAGTGTTTTCCCTATCTGAACAAACTTTGCAAATACTTGACGGACTAGATAATGAAGTTGTCGCGAATGCCTTCTTCGTCGAGTACCAAGGTTCAAGTTCGGCAAGGCAGCAACGGCAGCAAGCAGAAGATCTATTAAACGAGTTTTCGAGAAGATCGGCTTTATTCAGTTACAGATTTATAGATCCTGAACTTAACAGAGCTCAGGCACTAAAATACGACGTGAAAGTTTACCCTGCCGTTGTGTTCGAAGATAAAAACTCTGGTAGGCAGCAAGGGGTGTCGACATTTACAGAGCAAGAATTTGTAACTGGTGTCCTCGTATCTACGGACGTACAGCAAAAAGAGGTACGTTTCCTAACAGGACATGGTGAAGCGGAATTCACCAAGGATCCGATGCTCCAATCAGTTGAAGATGACGGACTGGACTATGCTATAGAAGGTATGCAGAGAGATAACTACAGGGTACTACCTCTCAATTTGAAACAAGCAAGCAAAGTGCCCGAAGATACAGCTGTACTGGTAATAGCGGGACCTACTAACAACCTAGATAAGGACGAATTTGAAGCAATCGCAAAATTCATTGCTGGCGGTGGCAATATTATCGCCATGTTTGATCCTGGATTACCTGATGGGTTCAACGCTCTAATTGCCCCATACGGGGTCGTCATAGGTGACAAAATGGTTGCAGATGCTGTGAGCAATGTAGCGGGTGAAATGCTTACTCCCATGCTACAAAGAGCCAATGGGCAATATGCGACCAGTAATCAAACAGGTATCGGAATCGCTGACAAGATTGGAGTCACTTTTTATCCTGAAGCAGGCTCAATAGATTCGATCATAAATCCTGCCGACATGCCGCCACATATCAAATTTAACGCCATCGGCTTTACAACACCAGCCAGTTGGTTAGAAACAAACCCTGAAAATCCGGGTTTTTCAGAAGAAGAATT
>Ga0187827_10003772_pt1 | contig 19207 bp, 13 predicted proteins | sample ETNtaG_39_FD_167969 | JGI IMG/M metagenome (GOLD analysis project Ga0187827, IMG submission 167969) | Marine microbial and viral communities from oxygen minimum zone, Eastern Pacific Ocean - ETNP2014_SV_150_PacBio MetaG (Illumina Assembly) | ecosystem: Environmental > Aquatic > Marine > Hypoxic... | reverse complement strand
CGGCGCCGGCGCCCGTCACGATACACACCTGTTCCGTTGCCATCTCCGTGCCCTCCGTGGTTAAAGTTCTTCAGGGAGAGCCGCCACGATGTTCTGAATGACCGTTTTTGCAAAAAGGGACGCCTCGCGGCTGTTACTCTCGTTGCCCTGTCGTACGACCACCAGGTCCAGACTCGGGATCACGTAACTGTGATTCAGGTTATGGCCGCGAGACATGAAGGTGTCTTTCGGCACGTTTTCCCATTCATCCTGAATCCAGAAGGTGTAACCATAGTTCCTCGGCGTGGTCCCGTCATCCCGCACAAAGCGGCGGGTGGCCAGGTTCATCCAGGCTTCCGGCACCAACTGCATTTGGCCCCATCGGCCTTTGTTCAGCCACAGGTAGCCCAGACGGGCGAAATCCCGGGCGGTGCATCGGAATGTGCTACCGACGATGGAGTTATAGCCGTACGGGCTGGCGCTCCGGTCCGCGCCATAGGCATTGCATCCTTCGCTGCCGCCTCTACCCCATCCCGGCTCACTGGAAAAATTCAGTTCCTGATCGTTCGAATACGGCATCTCCTGGTAGGCGTTGTCCCGCAGGCCGATCGAAATGCCTATCTCCCGGAGCACCCGATCATACAGATACGGACCGATCTCTTCCCCGGATATATTCCGCATCGCCAGGGCCATCTGTTCCATACCGAAATTGCTGTAATTAAAATCAGCGCCGGGTTCGAACAACAGGGTGTGATGGTCGGGTATGTCATCAAAACGCCACCAGCCGAAGCAATACTCGTACATCTGGAAGGCACTGGAATAATCAGGATAGTAGCGCCGGGCGCTCGGTGCCAGCCACGGTTCCCTTGAGTCATGCCCCGAGGTCATGGACAACGCATGCTTTATTTTTATATTTTTCTTCCGCTCATCTGTAATCGGCTGATCCCATATCTGAGGGATGAGCGTCTCCTCACGACTGGCGCCCACCAGTAGGGTATCCAGATTAACCCGGGCCTTAAATTCTTCGAGAAAAACGCCAACAGCTGTCCCGAAGACGGATTTCGTGGACGACTTCATGTCGTTGCATGTAACCGACGTCCAGGGTTGCGGACCTCCCGCCGTGCCCGTTACATAGCTCTCGCCGACAAGGTGCCCCTTATAGATAATGACCAGCGCGCCACCATAACGCCCGGTGAAAAAATCATTATGGTCATGGGCGTCAATAGCTTGGTTCAAACGATCTGCATTAACACCAAGCGCCTCAGGATTTTCCACATGCCAGCCACCGTTCTGTTCAGATGGCGGAAAGTTATCTATATTGGTCATGGCCGCTCCACTTTATTTCAAGGTGGGCAGGAGACTCTCCTTACCTGCCCACTTGCCCACTACACGCCCTCAATCTCCTGTGCATGTAAATAACGGTCAATCGATTCCTTCATTAGCATCTCGCCGCTGGTAACTGCCGGTTCATAGGCCTCATACCAACCCGGGATCAAAGCCCGTGCTTCACGGAACTCCGCCAGTTTCAGTCGGGAGAAATCACCGCTTTCCGCCAGATAACCGCTCTCGTGAAACAGTCTTTCCGTGAGGGCTCGGTCGTATTCGAGGCGTATGATCTCCGCCGTCCAAGCGCCGTTCGTAAGCGTCAACTGCGCATACGCCGCCCGATGATCTCTATCGAACGGCTGCCCGACCGAACCCACATTGACGATTAAGGTGTCGTCCACTGTGCGGACCAGAGGACGATGGGTATGGCCAACCAGAAAGACTGCCGGCGCCGGTGCCATTTTTTCGCGTAGTTCTGCGTCCGTACACCAGGGGAAAATGCCGTCGCGATTGCCCAGCATGGATGCATGAACCATGCGTATTTGAGTACCGGCCGTTTCCTCTGATTCCCACTCGTCAGGTAACGCCGCCAATGGTTCAATAAGCCCTTCCATCTGATCGAAGGTCCAGCGGGCGTGAAGCTGTATTTCATAGGCCGGTCCCGAAGTCGGCCAATCCCCTTTCAGGTAACTCAGTACATAATCCTCGTGGTTTCCCTTGATGAGCGGCCAGCCCTCCTGTTCAGCACGCGCCAGAACCAGCTCGAAGCAAACCCGTGGCTGCGGTCCGCGATTGATGATATCACCGCCGACGAGTATCTGGTCAGGCCGCCACCGATCAATATGGTCCAGAGTCGTTTCCAATGCAGCCAGATTGCTGTGAATGTCGGCCAGGACGGCCATTTTCATAAGTGCGCCTTTGTTGATCACCAGCATAAATCTGGTGCTGTTAGGATTGCATCATTGAAGACGCCCCGCAGCAATCCAAGCTGCGGGGAATCTTGAAAGTATGGAACCTTGTCAGCAACGAGGAATTGTTTAAAAGGCTGCTGCCCTTTTCAACTTAAAAACCGATTGAACACGTTAGCCACCAGCTTCGAAATGTTGTTGTCGCCCTCGTTATAAAGCAGGCTGCCGCAGAACGTGATCGATCCTGTGGCGAACAGCTGGCCTCCGTTTTCTGATTTCTGGTAGACCATATCCGCCCGGACCAACTCATCAATCGGCTCCCCGGCCCAGGTGGTGATATGGGTCAGCATTTCTTCCGGGACCAATATAAACGATTCGTGATGGTTTTCGGAACTCGCCAGGATGTGCACATTTTCGGGCGTGCCGAGGCGATGGTCAGCCCGATCGAGTTCAAAGCCGGCCGCGCCATTGCCGCTGAACCCGAAGGCACCCAGTTTTTCGTCATCGATCCCTTCAAAGATCCACGCCGTCTCCGGGTTTTGCAAGGCGGCCGGATTCACTCTGTAATAGGAACCGTGAAAATTCCCCTGCGCCGAAAAGCCGACGGCGGCCAGCTTTTGCGGCGGGCGATTATTTCTTCGCCACAGGCCGCCGTATCCGCCGTCAAAAGCCTGGTAGTATTCACCGGGTTCTGCCGCCCACGCTCTGATGCCGCCTTCGGCACGCCGGATCTCAATGGTTCCATTATCCTCCGGATGCAACGCGATACGCCAGTAAAACCCGTTGCCCCCCAGGTACATGAAATGACCGCCCTGTTCGCGATATTGTTGCAGGGCGTTTAGGGTCTGTGGGGTATGATATTCCGGGTGGGCGCCTGTCGTGACAGCCTGGTAATCCCTGATGGCTGCCACGCCTTCCTCATGCAGTTCCTGGTCGGTCACGAGGTCATAGGCGATGCCATTTTTTTCAAGCCATGTGATCAGATGGCTGTCCGCCTGAAAATGACGCAGGCCGGAACAATCGCCTTCTGTCGCCCCGAAGGTGATATAGCCGGGGCGGAGTGTGAACAGCGGGCGTTTGTGTGAGGCATGACAGACGCCACTGCCGTCGGCATGATCGTTGTAGGTGGAGAGACCGTACTGACGATGTACTGCCGGATTCCAGGGGTAGGCGTTCCAGTCGCGAATACGATCCAGCCAGCCCGGCTCAAAATTGGGGCGTGCATGATTGCCGTACACCGTATAGGTAAAGGTCGATACCAGGACGCACAGCCTTGCTGAGGGCTTGCCCTTAGGCGGGCAGACAAAAAACGGTACGGCCTCTTCATGTTCCCCGCAGCGCAGGCGGGCAGCATAGACCCCTGATTTCAAGTTATCTGGAATGGTAAAAGAGAAGTCCTTTTCCCAGCCGAAGTCATAAATGTCATCGTCATGAAAATGAATGGCGGCGTATTGATCCGGGGCATGCTGCCAGCACATTTCCTCTCCGGTCCAGGTTGATCCGGTCATGGCTCTGGCAGGCATATTGATCAGCCGGCCATGTTTCTGATGCGGGCCGACATCTTCAATGCGTGTCGAACGTATCCCCTTCGAAAAATCCCAGTGGGCTTGCAAGCCTTCCGGGATCAGCATCGGCAACTCTGAGATGTCTTCTTCGGTTAAATTACGATTAAAGATCATCGGTGATTCGAGCTTGCCGTTGAAATGACTGTGAACCGAATTTCCGCTGACGGCCGCAAGAAGGACGCGGTCGATGTCCTGGAGGAATATGTCCTGATCAAGCTTTGTAGCGACCTGTGCTTGTCTGCCCGACAGGCTTAGAGATTGTTGCCCTACGGCCAGTATGCTGGTCTCTGCATCATACGTCGTCCAGACGCGATACCAGTGGCGGGTTTTGAGCTTCTCGCCGGCATGTACCGTTATCGTATTTTGATGTGATCCGAGGTAGGTAACTGACGGACAGCCCTGTTGATCTATACACAAACTCAGTCCCTGGTGGTTGGCTGACACGCTGCAGCTGACGATGCCCTGAATACCTTTATCAGGGGTGGTCGGCCAGATGGTGGCGGCGATGGTAAAACTGCCGAGGTATTGGAACAGGTCTCCAGTCTCAATAGAGGCATAGGAGCCGGGATAAAAGGGCTGTGGTCGGGATGGAAACGTACCGCCGAATGGAATATTGACTTCTTCTTCGATGAGGCCCGGGCCGATCGGGTTGGGATCTGCGGAAATAACGCGAACCAGACCGGCATGGTAAGGTTCATCGGTATAACTACTTACTTTAAACTCAATCGTATCACCTGGCCGTCCGGACAATCTATCCGTATAACCCAGCAAAGGAATCTGATTCATGCTAACAGCAACTCCTCGTGCTACCTAACGCATTATCATTGTATCAAGGTATTGAAAATCAGTTTGAACGTCCCATGCGTCTGCACCCGATGTTGGGCCCGAAAGCCGATGAGGACCACCTTGCCCTGTCCATGCTTCACCGAGACCATCGCCGCTTTGCCGGCGATGACCTCTTCACCGAGTAACCAGCCGCTCTGCAGGATGTCCCGATCTACAAACGTTACAATGCGTTCGATATGGTCGTTGTTTGGTGAGGGGATCACCTGGTAGACGTGGTTGCCACCCAGGAAAGCTGCGAGGGCGTCGGCGGGCATGCCGTATCCCAGCGGGTTTGTTTGATCCACCTGGACCCTGAGCGTCGAGCCGGGCGACCAGAATGTATTGGAAGACAGATTTTCCACCACATTCCGGATGGGTAATTTGAACTTTTCGATCGGGAGGGCGCCTGCCTCCGCAAACGTGACCAGCGTGCCGCCACTTTTTACAAAGTCTTCAAGGGCGGTGACGCCCTCTTCTCCGAATCCGCTTCGATACTTCGTCGGATAGTCTTCTGGGCTGCGGCCGAAATTTCTGGTGGTTTCAGACTGTTCCCCGGTCATCCGATTTACACCGTCCGCAGGGAGTATGATAATGTCATACTTATCCTTCAATTTTCCGGTTTTGATCTCGGCGTCCATAAGGGAGGCATACGGAAAGCCGAACCGTTCGAGGAACAGGCGTGTCCATCCTTCGTCCATGTTCCCCCCGTAATATCTTTGATACATGCCGATACGATGTCTCTTAACGAGATGTCGTCCTTCTGTTTCTGTGGTGTTGAGCGCATCAAAATTTACCCCGGTCTGCCGGGCCGTCTCTTCAACCAGCGTCGTCGAGGCGCCGGCTTCTACAATAAAGTCACCGGGCTGAAGCGGCCCTGCCGCCTTATCCACGCGATGCACGTTTACCTTCTTATCAAGCAATAGATTGACCGCCTTGAAACTATCATTCAGCCGGCCGTCCAGCACATAACCGGCTATGCCTTTCGTCACCTGACCGGCCTGCTTGACATGGTCAGTGACGCTGGTGAGATCCGCCCCAATAATTTTGCCTACCGCGTCCACCCGTACGCCCATAAACTCCGCCATATTGTCCGTAGACATATCATAGGGACGGATCGGATTATTATCCCGGTCCCGCGTATAGGTATTGTCCGGGTAAAACGTTCTGCCCAGCAGCCACCGGATCAAACCGCGTTTCGGCTGCGCCATCGTTACCACGAACGTACCGGCCTCGTATACACGGCCCTCATGGGTGAAACCCTGATCTGCCTGTCTGATATCGATGCCCTGATCGAGCAGTTTGTTGACCATTTTGAAGGCGGTAAGCGGATCATGTTGTACGGCGGGAATCACGAAGGCGACCGTTTTTCCCTTCATACCGCGTTCTGTTTGACGTATGGCCTTCAGATAGGCGTTGCGAAGTACCGTTTCCCTGTTTCGCGCCGCGATGTCCAGGGCGGCCAGGGCGGCAATCTTCTGCTGTTCCACGATGTCGCGTACACGCCACCAGCCGCCGGGCCACGGATTGGGGAACGTCGTCTGAGCCTCGTAGGTAGGCATGCCCCGACGTGAGCCCTGCAGTTGATCCGGATGCAGGAAGAGGGGCGTCGCCAATCGGGCGCTTGCCGACTCGGTCAGCATACCGGCAATATTGTGAAAGGGCGTTATCCAATGAAAACCGAAATGGCCCCATCCGGAATAAATAGCGGCATTCACGACGCCTGGTTTCCCCGCCTCTTCTTCTTTATACGCGATATGCGCGCCGTACCAGCTCATCTCCCGCCATACCAGTGGATCGGCCTCCGGCCGAATCGGCTCTGCGTAGGGTGGAACGTATATCCTGGCACCGTACGCCCCCATCTGGTGGTGGTCCATATAGGCCTGGGGAATCCAGTCGCGAAACATGATCTTCGCGCCGTATTGAGATTCCACCGTATTTGTCATGAAGGCATCCCGGTTGTTGTCATGGCCGATATAATGATGATACAGCCAGGGCAGCCCGACCCCTTCGAACTCGGTACCGACGGTCTCATTGTACCAGTCCGTCACCATAATCTCCCCATCTGGATTGAAGGATGGAATCATAATAGCAATGGTCTCGTCCAGAATACGCAGGAGTTCATCATCTGTACGGATCGTCATGTCGTATATGAGTTCTACGGCCATCTGACTCGCCGCTACCTCAGACGAATGGAGTCCCATGGATTGGACGACGACGGCTTTCCCCTGGTCAATAGCACGTTCAATCTCAGTCTCAGGTAACCCACGAGGGTCGCTCAGGGTCGCATTGAACTGCCGGAGTTCTTCGAGCCTGGCCAGGTTCTCAGGCGATGAGATGAACAGTGCCAGGAATGGATTCCCCAGTGTGGAAGGGCCCATATCGACCACGTGCACTCTGGGACTCTTCTCCCCGATAAGATGGTAATATTCTACCATTTTATCCCACCGGGCAAGCTTACGGTCCGCCCCCATTTGAAATCCGAAATAATCTTCCGGAGAAGGGATCTCCTGGGCTATGGTGACATGGGCCCCGGTCAGGAGCAGCACAATAGGAACAGACAGTAAGGTGATGAGACGACTTTTAAAGAAAGACGATTTCATAGATCACTCCTGGGAAAGAGGATTATTTTGTAAGTTATAGAGGGAAGCGCGTACGAAATAATCTGTACTATTGGAATATAATGAGGAACCTGCAGGCCGTCTATCAAAAACCCCTAGCCATACAGTAACGCCTTCACCACTACCTCCATCATTTAATCGATAACGTCCAGGTCGGTCGCAAAACAGTCGCGGGGTATATAGATATATTTGAGGACGCACTGCTGGGCTATAGACTTCAGATTTTCACTGAACGCGCCCGTCGCCGGCTACAACACCATCCCAAATTCTACTTTCTTGACACGGAGGTATTTCAATCTCTGCGGCCCATGGGACCGTTGGACAGCCCGGAGTCTATCGGAAGACCTGCGCTGGAAAGGCTGATAGCCCAACATCTTCGCCACTGGAATGCCTGTCAGGGTAACGCCTTCGAATTATTTTACTGGCGGACCAAATCAAAAGTAGAGGTTGATTTTGTGTTCTACGGTCCCGATATCTTCCTGGCTGTCGAAGGTAAACATGCCCGTACTATTCGACCTCAAGATCTCCGGGTGCTGAAATCTTTTAGTGAGGATTATCCGGAATGCCAATTGGTGTTGCTTTATCGGGGTACAGAGTCATTGAAAAAAGGTGACATCCTGTGTCTGCCGTGTGAACCATTCCTGCAAAACCTGACTCCCGGCCGGTCTATGTTGAATACATAAATAAGTGATGTCACGCGCAAGGCCATGTATCGCCCGCAGGAGCGGGCTCCTACCACGATATATGCGAAAATACACACGCAGAGGTCGCCTAATACGCCACGCCCTCTACAACCGGTCGATTCGCTTCATTTCCTCCTCATCCAGCGTCCACGAGAAGATATCCATATTGTCCTGCAGATGGGCTTCGGAACTGGCTTTGGGTATCGCGATGATCTGTCGTTGTACCAGCCACCGCAAAGCGACCTGGGCGGCGGATTTGTTGTGGTCGCCGCCGATCCTGGCCAGCGTGGCGTCGTTCGCTATAGCGCCCACAGCCAGCGGACGGTGCGCCGTGACGACAACCCCGTGGTCGCGGCAGTGGCGCCAGACGGATTCCTGGAAATGACCGACATGGAACTCAACCTGATTGTTACATATAGGCGCTTGAGCCAATTGTATGGCCCGATCCACCTGTTCGTTGGAAAAATTACTCACGCCGATATGGCGGGCCCGGTCCGCTGCTTGAATCTTGTCAAAGGCTCTGAGCGTTTCCTCTAAGGGCACGGTTTCGTTGGGCCAGTGGATGAGCAGGAGGTCCACGTACTCGACCTGTAACAGGTCCAGACAGGTTTGGAATTGTTTCATCACCTGGTCGTATCGTAGCGCATCCTGCCAAATTTTGGTGGTGATAAATACGTCCTCTCGGTTGATGCCGCTTTGCTTGAGTCCCTGACCGACCGCATCCTGATTTCGGTACATATGGGCGGTATCGATGTGCCTGTATCCCATGTCAAGCGCGCGTTCCACGACCTCAGTGCACTGGTCGCCGCGCAATTCCCAGGTGCCCAGGCCCAACAGCGGCAGGTCACATCCCGAAGCCAGTTTTACAGACGACATACTATTCTCCTGTTATAGATAGTACAGCGTTGAAGAGTACAGAGGGAAGAGGGAAGAGTAATACATAAGCTACGTCCATACTCTCCACTCTTTTCAATTCGAGTCTTGCTTCTGGATACGATTTACTTGATCTATTACGGCGCACTGCTCTTGAGAATATCCCTGTTGCCGCAGTATCCCCAGAATGAAATCCGTCTTGCCTTCTACATAGCTGTCGATATCGTGAGGGAATTGGTCGGCAAGCTGTTTTTTGAGGTCGCCATATGCCTGGGCAATGTCAGGATGTGTACGCAGATAGTCGCGCAAGGCCAGCGGGTTTTTCAGCCCGAGGCTGCTTTCAGGACATAGATACAGATGATGGCGGGGCAATTCGTCAGGCTGCTTGAACGCTTCGCGGCCCTCAATCCCTAAATGGCCTCTGTGGATATATCCCAAAGTGGCCAGGCGTTCAATAGTCAGGGGTACTTCGGCGGCGGACGGTGTCACGATACTCAAATCGATAATCGACTTCGACGCCAGCCCCGGTACGGACGTACTGCCGATGTGTTCAATCGATATAGCTACATCCTGAACGACCGGCCACGCCTGGTCGCGCAACCGATCAAAGACGGCAGGCCACGCTGGATCGTAATCCACGACTACCACCTTTTTCATCGATGGATGCTCCTAATTTACCAGCTATCAGGCGTTCCCAGGGAGGAGTTCGTCTCCTTCACATCGTTCACGGTAGCCGCTGACGACCAGTCCGGGTCGCCCGAAACTCTGGCCGTATTCCTGGCGATTATCGGGATCGCGGTAGCCCATGCGGACCAGACGGCGGGGCTTTTTCGTCTGATTGATATAAGAGCCGTGTATGGTATCGATGCAGAAGAGCACCACGTCACCGGCCTTAGCAGACACAGGCACGGCGTCTTCCAGATGGAATTCGTCTGTAGGCAGGTGTGGCGTGCAGGGGCCGTCCTCTGTTTTGAGTATGTGATCCAGATGGCCCGTCTTGTGCGAACCGGCCAGAAAGCGGATTTCTCCATTTTCATGGCAGGTGTCATCGAGGTGTACCAGCGTATCGATATAGCGGCCGTCCCGATGGCCGTAGAATGGATTGTCCTGGTGCATAGGGAAAGGATGGCCGGTCTGGGGCGGTTTGATGTGGAGGGTAGTGTGGTGAAGCTCGATATTCGGTCCCAATAACTGAGTTAACGCTTCGACCAGCGTCGGATTCATTATGGCGCGCGCCCAGGCCGATGAATAGAGATGTAGATCGTGCATGGCGGTGAGTTTGGATTTGGCTTCGGTCTCCGGGTCCATGTACGCCTTGCGCCACGGTCCCGACCAGCCGGGACTGGTAAAAGCCCAGTCTTCAACGAGCCGGTCCAGCTCGTCAGAGAGTTCCCGAGTTTCTTCCGGGGTGAAGACCTCGGGGATATGTAGAAAGCTGTTTTCGTGATAAAACGCGACCTGCTCATCGCTCAATACGATTTGTTCTGTGGTCAACGACATCGTGGGCTCCTTTGCTCAATGAGGTCATGCACTGAATAGTTTGTGCCCGATCCTACTTGTATTAAATTACAAATTAGATCGACGAACGCAACCCCTTAAGACAGACCGCGCCGCCTGTATGTCTTTTTTTGGAAATAAGTTCAGGCCAGGTCCGGATAATGAATAGCCGCCACGTCCGGGTGGGATCTTACGCGAAATTTAAGTTTGTTGGCGCCGTACACGGAAAACACCGGATCATCCGGATTCGGGTTCTCTCCGCCCGGCGCGTGTGTCATGAGATCGGGAGGTAAAGAAATCGGCACTATGTTCGCTTCCAGAGCCGGATTTACAAAGTAGGCCAGAGAAATCCGCTCTAACCCGGACGGCGGCATGATCACACGGTGTTTAGTCGCCCGAAGATATCCGTGCGTCGCCATCTGCAGCATTTCGCCCAGGTTCATGATATACGTGCCGGGTATCTGCTTAACAGGTACAATATCATCACCAAAGCCGACTTCGAGGCCCGGTACCTCATTCTGGAGGATAAGCGTGATCAACCCGGAGTCCTGATGCAAACCTACCCCCTGCTCGGAATCCTGATCGTTTGCGACATGAGGATATCGGATGACTTTCATCAAAAATTCCGGTTCATCACCCGCCATATAATCGAAATGATCGGGCTCCTGCCCCAACCCCACGGCGAGGGCGCTGAGCACAGACGTGCCCAGCGAAGCCATGCATCCAAGCCAGGAGCTGATGATATCCTGCATAGCCGGCAATGCGGGCGGCCATTGATTCGGGCCGTGCAATTTCAGCCACTGTGGATCATCCGGTCCGAGATTGACGGTCTCTTTCTCCGGTCCGAAATCGATCTGGTCGCGCCAGTCCTGCGTGTTATTGGTGATTTCCTTACCTAACTGCGTATAGCCCCGAAACTGGGCACTCTTCGTGTTTTTTATGGCGAGTCTGTCCGACTTGGGCAGGTCGAAAAACCGGTGCGATATGTCGATCACGTCCTGCTCTAATCGGGCATCGATGCCGTGATTCGCCAGGTAGCAGAATCCGGGATCGTGACAGGCCTCTCGCAAGGCCTGGGCGCAAGCCTGTCCGCCGGGTGACGTCGGGGCCACCAGAAAATCACCGATATCGATGACTGGAAGGAGAACATCCGGTTTGTGCTGGTTATTTCCCATAGGTAGGTTCCAGGTGTAAGTCAATTGGTGATTTTATTTTTGAATTTCATAGGGCGTTTCGTGCAGCGGTTCGGCGCCGGTGGCTGTGATCAGATATCCGTCTTCAATCCGCAAGCCGCCCCAGGGTGCGTTGAACAGGGGGATATCTATGGAAATGACCATGTCTTTTTTTAGTATGGCCGGGCTGATCGGTCCGAATATGGGCGGCTCAAACTCGATGACCCCGACGCTGTGGACGCCTGAATAAAGAAAATACGAGGATAGATTCCCTTCGGCCACTATTTTTCTGCCGATGGCTTCGACTTCACGGCCTTCAAGATCGGGGTGCAAGGCATGAAAACACGCCTGCTGAGCCTGAACAGCCACGTCCAGCGCATGCCTGATTGCCTGCCCGGGGTCACCCACCAGGACAGGCCGACCGATGGCGGCATGATACCCTTCATAGCGCGGAGCAACGGTTAATAAAACCAGTTCATCCGGTTCAATGGGCCGAAAGGTGGAACGAGCGAGAATAGGACGGGCATTGGGGCCGGAAGCGACAATGGTGTCGATTCCCGTGCCTTCGGCGCCGGCCCGGCGCATAGTTGCTTCGATTTCTGCCGCAACCTCACGCTCTGTCACCCCGACTTCAATCGCATCGACCCCGGCTTGAAAACCTGCTTCTGCGATCTGATAAGCGTATCGAATAACTTCAATTTCAGCCGTCGATTTCCGCGCCCGTACATCACACAGACCGTTTTCCACATCCTGCCATGCCACATTCGGCAGGGCGGCTTGCAAAGCAGCCAGTACATCGGCGGCGATCAACCCCTGTCCCCCAACACCGACACGCCCTACAGCAGGAATGTCTACACCGATATCGGCCATGATATCGGTAACACTCTGCATGGTGGAGTAAGGGTAATCCTCGTCGGGATGGGTAAACTCCCGCAGGATACGTACGTCGGAAATCTGTCCGGCCAGGAGCGCGTACTGGTCGCTCTCAGGGCCTACCAGCATGACCGGGGACCCTTCTCTGGGCATGAGAATAATCACCGGTTCAAAATGAACCGGAAAATTCGCCAGCCACCGGGCATGGGCCGCCCCGAAGGTCGCCCGATCATCGGCATACGCCAGCAACAGATCAAGCCCCTGTGCTTCCATCATAGTCTGGACTTTTGTCCAACGCTCCGGATATTCCGATGAGGGTATCACGGGTTTATCAGGTTGTTCTGCCAAAGTGGATCTCCATGAGGTTTAGATCCAGAATGGATCACGGTCTTTCAGGTGGGGCGCAACAGAACATGTTTACCTCGCCGACAAGCCGCTGTCCACGGTCAGGGCATGGCCGGTCACGAAAGACGACGAGTCCGAGCCTAACCACAGCGGGAACGTCATCCGCTTTTGTCCCAACCGCCGGTGGCGACAGCAACTTTAACACTGAAATCGAAGGTCATATAATCCCCCTGAATCCCCCTTGATGGATATTGGAAATGTAATGGGGTAATAAAGAAGAAAATCGGCATTCAGAATTGAAAAATCAACTATTTTTTATATTCTATAAGCCTTCATACCGTAGTCTGCTGTCGGATTATGGAAAGTATTATCTCAAAACAGTATGTTGATGTTGAAATCGGAGACAAGATGTTTTATACTTGTATGGTACTTAAATTAGCACCCAATTGTCAGACTCAGGTTTTCTAATTCACCCACTCACCCGTACACGCACGGCGCGCCGTGCGCCTTCAACCTATTCTTTCACCAACTCATCAACTCCAAGGTTTCCATGCCCCATATCATCATTCTCGACAGACTGGCCCCGGAAGGGCTCGAACTATTGGATCAGGCCGATAATATCACTTACGACGTACGTACTGGCTTGAGTGGCAACGACCTGCGGCAGGCACTCCTTGAATACGACGGCGCCATCTGCCGGAGCGGCGCAAAGATCACCGCGGAGACGCTGGGAGGCAATCGGCGGCTCCGGGCGATTGTGCGCGCCGGAGTCGGTACGGATAACATCGACAGAGACGGGGCCACCCGTCAGGGCATCATCATCATGAATACGCCGACGGGTAACACGCTCAGTACGGCGGAACATACATTCACGTTAATGGCGGCGTTGTCACGCAACATCGCGCCAGCACATCAGAGTCTGGTTGAAGGGCATTGGGATCGCAGTGCATTCATGGGGACCCAGCTTGCCGGTAAAACGCTCGGTATCGTCGGTCTGGGGCGTGTCGGCCAGGAAGTGGCCAAACGAGCTCTGGCATTTGAAATGCATGTGATCGGTTATGATGTGTTCGTCTCTGCAGAACAAACGGTCAAATACGGCATCGAATACGCGGGACACGTGCATGCCATGTTACCGAAAATAGACTATCTGACGGTCCACACCCCGCTTACACCGGAAACCCGGCATCTTATCAGCCGAGCTGAGATCGACTTGCTCAAACCGGGCACCCGGCTGGTCAATTGTGCCCGGGGCGGTATTTACGATGAATCCGCCCTGGTAGAAGGACTCAAGAGCGGCAAGTTAGGCGGCGTAGCGCTGGACGTGTATGAAGAAGAGCCCTGTACCGACAGCCCGCTGTTCCACATGCCCGGCGCCCTTTGCACGCCGCACCTCGGCGCCAGCACGGAAGAAGCGCAGACTTACGTCGCGATGGAAGCCGCAGAACTCCTGGTCAACTATCTGACCACCGGGGAAGTTCGTCATGCGGTTAATACGGCGTCTATCGATCCCAACACGTTGCGAGCCTTACGCGGATATCTGGATGTGGCGCACCGACTTGGTATCCTTCTTGCGCAATGGCACAGTGGGGGAGCTCGTGCGTGTCGATTGACCTACAGGGGACAGATGACCGATAAAAATACGCGGTTGCTGACCGCTGCATTCTGCGCCGGATTGCTCGAACAGGCGCTGGATGAAGAGGTGAATATCGTCAATGCAGAGGTCTTGCTCCGTGAACGCGGTATCGAACTTTCTGAATCCAGTCGTAGTACGTCCGGCGTTTTCAGCTCAGCCATCAGTGCGGAAATCGATTGCAGTGGGACGATCTATCGCGCCGAAGGGACGGTCTTCGGTAATAATATGCCCCGATTGATTCGTCTGCGAGAACATCGTCTGGAGGCTTATCTCGATGGGAATCTTCTGATATTCACCCACAATGACGTGCCCGGCATCATCGGTGCCATAGGGACCACGTTGGGTAAGCATCAGGTGAACATCGCTCAGATGGCTGTAGGTAGGTTGGGCGAGGCGCCGGGTGGCGAAGCCATCGGTGTGCTCAATCTGGATCAGGTTGCCCCGAAAGAAGCGATTGATGAGGTATTACAACACCGGGCAATCAACAGCGTGCGTCTCATTCGATTACCGGGCCATGGCGAATTACCGTCCTGGCTACCGGCAGGATAGAATTTCGGATGGATGGTCCCCGATCGGAACGCATCGAACACTGCGTGGCTGCGAATAGGGTGTGAGGCCTGCTTAACTATGTGTTTCAACGCCGGACATCGATGTTATTTACCGGGATCGGGAATCGATTGAGGTGACCGGTGGGCCAATAGTCCGTTTGAAGAAATTGGAAATGGGTCTTGTACATTATGATATAAATAGATATAAATAGTAATTGTGAAAATCATGTCTAGAAGAGAAACCAGTCTTTTCCTGATCCATGTGAAACCCTATTAAAGAATCGGAAATTTCATGACTCAACTGAGCGTTAATGTCAACAAAGTTGCCCTGTTACGCAACACCCGAACCATCGGTATTCCGAGCGTCACCAAAGCGGCGCGCACGGTCATCGAAGCGGGAGCTTACGGGGTTACTGTACATCCCCGCCCGGATGAACGGCATATCACGACGGACGATGTGGATGACCTGGTGGAGCTGCTTAAAGAATATCCCGATATTGAGTTCAACATCGAAGGCAATCCATTCCATAACCTGATGGATATCGTCCGTAAAGTCAGACCTGATCAGGCCACGCTGGTACCGGATGATCCGAATGCACTCACTTCGAATCAAGGCTGGGATATCGCCGCCGATGGAGAGCGGCTCAAGCCGATCATCAGCGAGCTGAAAGACCTCGGATGTCGGGTCAGCCTGTTTATGGACCCGGATATCGAACAGATAGAACGTATACCGGAGTCAGGCGCCGACCGGATTGAATTATATACAGAGCCCTACGCGGCGGGGTTCGAAGAAGGTCCGGAGGCGCTTGGCCGGGTGTTGCCGTCGTTTGTCGCGGCCGCCGAAAAAGCGCAAGCGATCGGCTTGGGCGTTAATGCCGGCCATGATCTGAATCTGGACAATCTGACGCCGTTCTGTCAGAACGTACCCCATTTGTTGGAAGTATCCATCGGGCACGCGTTAATTGCCGATGCCCTGGATATGGGGTTGAAAAGGACGGTCGAAGCCTATTTGCACATCCTGAAAATGACAGCCGGTCCTGTTCACGTCTGACCACATCTGAATTATAACCAAGCGAGGAATAGCATGAGGTATGGCTTATTTCGATTATGGCTCACAGCGCTTGTCGTCATGGCATTCGGTCGTGCAGGACAGGCGCAGGATCTGGCGGCATTCGAGAATACCGTGACGGAATTCACGCTCGAGAACGGCCTGGCATTTATCGTAGTCGAGCGCCACGAGGCGCCTGTGGTGTCGTTTATGACCTACGCGGATGTGGGGTCGGTAGACGAGGTCAAGGGGATTACCGGTATCGCCCACATCTTTGAACACATGGCGTTTAAAGGCACCAAAACGATCGGCACTAAAGATCTGAACAAAGAATATGCGGCTATGAGCGAAGTAGATGACGCGTTTAAAAAACTGCGTCTCGAACGCCACAAGGGCCATCTCGCAGATCCGGAGCGGATTGCCGCGCTAGAAAAACTGTTTAAAGACGCCAGGGAAGCAGCCCAGGCGTGGGCGGTCTCCAATGAAATGGATGAGGCTATTGATCGGGTCGGCGGTGTCGGTCTTAACGCCACAACGAGCGTGGACGCTACCCGTTATTTCTACAGTCTGCCGTCCAATAAAATCGAATTGTTCTTTTCCCTTGAATCGGACAAGTTCCTTAACCCGGTTCTCCGTGAGTTCTATACCGAGAAAAATGTCGTCATGGAAGAACGCCGGATGCGGACCGAAAGTAATCCGGTCGGCCGTTTGCTGGAAGAAATGGTGACGACGGCGTATAAAGCACACCCCTATGGGGAGCCGACCGTGGGGCATATGTCGGATCTGGCCACGGTGACGCGTAGTGAAGGTCATAATTTCTTCGATACATATTACGGGCCTGCTAATCTAACGATCATGATTGTCGGAGATGCAGATCCCGTACAGGTCAAGCAACTCGCTCAGACGTATTTCGGTCGTTTACCTGCCAGGGAAAATCCCGGACCTGTCGAAACGGTCGAACCGCTGCAATTGGGTGAGCGGCGTGTGGTCATCGAAGACCGGGCGCAGCCATTGTTGTTGATGGGCTACCACAAAGTCGATATCAACCACAAGGATGATCTCGTCTTCAACGTCTTATCGGATATCCTCGGAAGCGGGCGTACAAGCCGTCTGTACAAAAGGCTGGTCAAAGACAAGAAAATCGCCGTCAACGCCTCCTCGTTTACCGATTTTCCCGGCAGCAAGTATCCCAATATGATGGTCTTCTTCGCCTTTCCCAGTCAGGGGCATACGGCAGAAGAATGCGAAGCGGCAATCAGTGAAGAGATCGAAAAGATTAAGAACGAGGGGGTCACCGAAGATGAATTGGATAAAGCCAGGACGCGCGCTCGGGTGAATCTGGTCCGCCAGCTCGATTCAAACACGGGGCTGGCTGCTCAGATGGCCTATTTCCATGTGCTGACAGGCGACTGGCGCAATCTGTTCTACGGCATAGACCAAATCAATGAGGTGACCGCCGAAGACCTGAAACGGGTGGCAAATGAATATCTGGTTAAAAAGCAACGTACGGTGGCGTTGATTAAGACGGTGGAGAAGTAAAAGGAGACACGGGGGTTTAGAGTGCTCTGGTCAGTGACAAAGTTATAAATCGGGAGCGTATATTGATATGAGTAGACCATTTGTTTATCTGACGGCTGTAACGATAATGATTGCAGCCATGAGTACGCCGGTGGGCGCGCAGAAGCATTACAAAGAGCTGGTCTATCCGCCGATCAATGATATTCGGGCGTCCGATCCGACGCGGGTGACGTTGAAGAACGGTATCATCCTGTATCTGGTGGAAGACCATCGATTACCTCTGATCAGTCTCCGGGCGCGTATCGGCGTCGGGGGAATCAATGAATCCGCAGATAAAGTCGGCCTGGCAGGAATTACCGGTGCGGTCATGCGTTCAGGCGGTACTGCGACGATGAGCGGCGATGAGATCGACAAAGTGCTGGAAGGCATCGGCGCCTCCATCGAGACCAGTATCGGGAATGCGTCGGGCTCGGCGTCCATGTCGCTCCTCAAGGACAATATCGACTTAGGGCTGTCTATCCTGGCGGATATCCTGATGAACCCGGCCTTCCCTGAAGACAAAATCGAATTGCAGAAGGTGCAGGAACGCTCTTCGATAGCCCGGCGAAACGACGACCCGACCAATATGGGCTTTCGGGAGTTCAGCAAGTTGATCTACGGAGCGGAGAGTGTGTTCGCTCGGCATACCGAATACGCCACGCTCGATGCCGTCACGCGGGATGATCTGCTGGCGTTTCACAAAGCGTATTATCATCCGAATAACTTAATGATCGGCATCTGGGGTGATTTCGACACCGGAGAGATACGAAAGAAAATTGAAGCGGCCTTCCAGACCTGGGAAAAAACCAACTTCAAACGTCCGAAGACACCCACGGTCGACTACACCTTTGATAATACGGTCGATTTCATTCGTAAGGAAGATATCAATCAGAGTACTGTCGTCCTGGGACATATCGGGGGCTTGAGGAACAATCCGGATTATTTTGCGTTGCAGGTTATGAATGATATTCTGAGCGGCGGATTTTCTGGTCGTCTTATGCGTCATGTCCGATCTGATCAGGGTCTGGCTTATGCCGTGTTCGGCCAGTATAGCGGCAACTACGATTATCCCGGTATTTTCTATGTCGGCTGTATGACCAAATCTGAAACGACGGTGCAAGCCATCCGTTCCATGCTGCATGAGGTCGAGCAGATGAAGCAGGAAACCGTGACCGAAGAAGAACTGGCCCTGGCCAAGGAAAGTTTTCTCAACTCATTCGTTTTTAATTTTGATACAAAGGGTGAAATCATCAATCGGCAGATGACCTACGAATACTACGACTACCCACGGAATTTTCTCGAGAAAACTAAAGACGGTATTGAGAAGGTCACCAAAGCGGATGTACAGCGTGTTGCCCAAAAATATCTACAGCCGGACAAGGTGCGTATACTCGTTGTCGGCAATGACAAAGATTTTGATGAGGCGCTCAGCGTCTTGGGTGAGGTGAACGAGATCGATGTGGCCATTACCATGCCGGGGATGTCATCAGATACGCCACCGGCATCCGAGGATGATATGGCCCAGGGCAAAGCCTTATTCGAGCGGTCCATAGAAGCGGCCGGGGGCAGCGATGCGTTCAAAGCAGTACAGACAATCAGGCAGAAAGGGACGGTCCTGATAGTCACGCCCCAGGGTGAAATAGGCCTTGATATCGAGATCCTGGTATCGCTGCCGAATAAAATGCGGGTCGCCTCCCAGACGCCAATGGGGGAAAACGTGCAAATTTTAAACGGCGACCAGGCCTGGATGATCACCC
>Ga0187827_10003764_pt1 | contig 19232 bp, 13 predicted proteins | sample ETNtaG_39_FD_167969 | JGI IMG/M metagenome (GOLD analysis project Ga0187827, IMG submission 167969) | Marine microbial and viral communities from oxygen minimum zone, Eastern Pacific Ocean - ETNP2014_SV_150_PacBio MetaG (Illumina Assembly) | ecosystem: Environmental > Aquatic > Marine > Hypoxic... | reverse complement strand
TGCGTCAAGAAAAAGAGGCGTCACTGGAGACTCATGAAGTCCATGTGGAGTTCATGGATTTGCTTAAGCAGGTTGGTGTTCATTTGGCAAATATCGCTAAGACTATTATGGAGATAGAGAGTGGTGACGGTGAAGGTGAATAGGAGATATAGAATGAAAACCGTGAGCAAGATTATGCAGATAACTATTTTAAGTATGTTTGTCTTTGTTATAGGATGTTCTTCGAGTGCTCAAAATGAGTTTAAACTGAATTCCAGTGAATACAAGCTGCTTTTAGCTCCTACAAAGTTCGCTGATATTGATCAAGGATTCCGGGATTACTGGTCAATTGTTAAAACCGTAGCAGAAGAGCAAGGTATTCCTATTATAGAAAGTGAACATCCGAACAAAATAAAGCACAAAGAGATCTCTTTCTTCGATACACAGAATCTTGACTTTAAGAAAAACGGTTATATGCTGCGTCGGAAAAACAAGTACAACAATGGTCGCAGAATACCTGGTTCGGAGTTTTCATTGAAATTCAGGAGCAACCGTCCTGAGGTAGCCGCAACTGCTGATGTGGTCATTGGTGAAGGGTACACTCCCAAAGATGAGAAGATCGAACTGGAATCTGACATTGTATATTTCACCAAAGCAAACGGTGGGAAAGAGATTACTTATTCTGTTCAGAATCTTGTTGAACTGGATGAACCTCTAAGCTATAAAATAGGCGAAATCGCCAAGGTTTATCCCGTACTGTCTTCCTTTGATTTACCAGAGGATGATGAACTTGGACTGGTTGCTGGCGTCTCGGCAGAAGAGCGGATGATAAGACCCGGTAAGCTTGAGTTTGGAGACGGATTGAAGGGTAGAATTGATATAACTGTCTGGATTGTGGAACTGGATGGTGAACAGGTAAAGATACCTGAGTTCTCATTTGATCACCCTTTTCCTGAGGATCGTGAGTATTCTGAAGAAGCATTGAAAAAGTGCACGACATTTATTGAGAAACTACAGGAAAAAGCACCCGATTGGGTAGTGCCAGGAAAACTGAAAGCAGCATATCTTTTTGAAAGTGCTATGCAAAATAGAGTGGAAAAATAAGGAATGGGAAATCTCTTTTCGTGGTGGAGGACCGGGGAAGATAAACCTCTTCTCTCAGATGAATCAAAAATAAAGAAAATATTTAACCATAAACGAAACAGTGTTTTATGGTCAGTAGTTTTAGGTTACGGGATTTTCTATATCGGCAGGTTGACTATTTCAGTGGCTAAGGCTCCCATGGTTGATGCAGGGATTCTCGACACAACTCAATTGGGAATTATTGGCTCTCTTTTATTTTATACCTACGCTTTTGGCAAACTGACCAACGGTTTTCTAGCTGATCGGGCGAACATTGCCAAATTTATGTCTACCGGGCTAGGCGTATCTGCTATTATGAATCTTATTTTTGGATTTACTTCGGTGTTTTGGATTTTTGCAGTTTTGTGGGCTATCAATGGCTGGTTTCAATCCATGGGTTCTGCTCCAGCAGTGGTGAGTGTTACCCAATGGTTCAGCTCAAAAGAGAGAGGAACGTATTATGGTATATGGGCTGCTTCTCATAATATAGGAGAAGGCTTAACTTTTATCGGAACAGCCTCAATTGTCGCCCTTTTTGGTTGGCAGGCAGGTTTTATTGTTCCTGGAGTAATCTGTTTCATTGTTGCAGTAATACTTTTTTTCTCCCTCCAAGATCGCCCGGAAACCTATGGTTTACCGAATATATTGGAATACAAGGGTGAGGTTTCTACCAAGAAGAAAACCAAGAAATCCATTAAGGATTTCCAGTTAGACGTTCTAAAGAGCCCGATTGTGATCAAGATCGGTCTCTCAGCGACTTTCTTATATACAGTGCGCTATGCTATCCATAGCTGGGGACCGTTCTATTTAGAGAAAGCTAAGGGGCTCAGCGGGATGGAGGCTGGCACGATAATGGGGATTGCCACCATGTTTGGTCTTGGCGGAGCAATATTCTCAGGCTGGTTTTCTGATCGCTTTTTTAATTCCAAACGGAGCCACCCGGCTTTAATTATGGGTCTGATTCAAGTCGCAAGTTTAATATTTATATATATCATCCCATCTCAGAATAAGTGGATGAGTATTTCCGCATTTAGTATTTTTGAATTTTCCTTGGGTACTCTTGTTGTCTATATCGGTGGACTTTGGGCGGTTGATCTTCTACCCATCAAAGCAGCTGGATCTGTAAAGGGAATCATAGGGATTTTTAGTTATGTTGGAGCAGCTACTCAAGATTGGATTAGCGGACTTTTAATTGACAACGGTAAAACCACTATAGAAGGTATTGATTTTTATAATTTTGACTTTGCATTTGTATTTTGGATTAGCTCGGCAGTAGTGGCATTGCTAATTCCGTTAACACTGTGGAAAGTAAAGGCTCATGAATAAGATCACAATTAAACAGGAGAAGAGAATGAAGATGATGACGAAGTTGCATAGTGGGATGATCTTTTTACTTTTAAGCGGATATTTTCTATCTGCTCAGACTATAAATGTACAATCGGAAAGCGGTTTGAATGTCACCTTTGGTGGTGAAGTGGAGATGGAGTTTGTTGATGTGGAAGGCCCCGGTGGTTTTTCAAATCAGGATCTTACCTATCAGAAAGTGGATAACCGTAGCCCGCACATGCGGATTGACAAGGCCATTCTCTCCACCAGAATCGACTACAGTGAAAACCTGTATTACAAGTTTGAACTTCGGTTTGGAGACAAAAAAGCCAATGTAGATAAGCATTATGCACGGCTGACATTGCCTTCTCTGGGAACTCGTCTGGAGATTGGGAAGAATAAACCTATGATTGCAACTAAACGTCAGACTGAGGGTTACCCTCTTATCGGTACTGCCTTCTGGAAAGGTCGGGAGTATCATATAACCTCTGAAACTGATCTGGACATGCCAGGTCCTATAAATTTGGAACTAGGTCTCTCTTTTGCCATGAAACGACCTATTGAAACAGATGATGCCGCTGAAGATAAATCATTTAAAATGATGGTTTATGGAGATTATGACGACAAAGATGGGCAGACATTTGAGTACGGCGGTATGTTAGGTTTAAAGGCATTTGGATTAAGTGCCAAAGGGTGGTATTACACTGGTGCTCTTATGGATGATTATGATTGGAAAACCGCTCTTGGAGGATTGCCGGGTTACGATGATATTGCTGATGCATATAATGACGGTGATATGAGTGATTTAACTCATTGGTGGTACGGGGGCCGAGCAGGTTTTGATCGTGGTGACATTCATTTGAGTGCAGAGTATATTAATGCTCAGGACGGTCTTGTACCCCGCAACGGCTATTATCTAGAAGGATCATATAGAATGAATTATTTTAAGTTTCTTCCAGTCCAATTTATAGAACCTGTAATCCGTTATGGGGAACTAAACATGGAAAGACATCCACCTCAGTTGGGGGACCCAGAAACGTGGGACAGAACCATGACTACTATTGCAATCCTAGCGCCTTTGAATGAATTTGTGTTAATCAAGTGTGAATACTATATTCTGGATGAAGTAACGGGTGGTAGTGACCCTGAGGATAAATTTGTTGAAGATGATCAATTATTAATTCAAATAAGGTACGAATTTTAGTAAGTTTGAATGGTAAGAACTAAGCTGAGATAATTCCGGCTTATGGATCAAACGAAAGATGAGTATAATACGAGACTCTTATAATAAAGGAGGAGATAACCATGGATAAGTTATTCAAGGTCTTCACATCACTTCTGCTGATCTCTGGATTGGTGTTCTATGTAGGATGTGAGGATGAGGATGAGGATGGTGAAGTTGCAATTACGTATGACAGTTTTGACATCCAGGCTGTCATGTCACTCGATGCTGGTGAAGATGGAAACGCCGAGATAGTCCGCACAGTACCTGGTTCGGATGATCAAGCTGTATTCGTCTCTTCGGCAATTAACCGTCTGACTGTAATTGACTATACACCAACCACCTTTTCATTCGGGGATTACTACGATCTGGCCCCTGATTCTGCCACGGCAGAGATGACTTCACTTGATGTATCACCTGTAATAGGCGGCGAAAACTACGTAGCCGTCTGTTTGGCAAACACAGATTGCGCGTTAGGGGAAATCTGGTTTGTCAGATTATCTGACGGGGTGGTAGTAAGCCAAGTTACAGTAGGTTATAATCCAGATGGTACCGCTTTTACAAAGGACGGTTCCTACCTGATTGTTGCCTGTGAAGACGATCGTGAGGATCGGCCTTGCAAACCTGAAGACAGGTGGGGCGGCAGCGTATCCATCATTGATTTGACCAGCGGAGTAGCTGACGCAAGTTTGCTTCTCGATTTTCCTGTGGATTGGGATGATGAATCTGAACCGGAGCATTGCGAAACATCTTCAGATGGTACGGTTATTGTTTCAGTTCAGGAGACAAGTCAAATCATGATTTTTAATGTATCTGACGTAACTTCCGATACCATAAGCAGTTACACCGTGATCGATTTGCCAGATGATGGCGGTACAAGTGACGACGGTGATGCTGTAGAAGCAGAACCCGATGGTCTGTTTATCTCACCAGATGGAACAATGGCGTTGATCTCAAATGAACGCAACGGCACATTCCAGATGATGAGCCTGCCTGATGGAGCTATGTACGGCAGTCCTTATATTGTTGAGGATGACCTACCGGATGGATGGCAACGGGATGATCGATCTTACAAAAAGCGTACAGAACCCGAAGAGTGTTCATTGGTAGAACAGGATGACAAGCTCTATGCTGTTTTTGCCTTGCAGGAATCACACGCTGTGATTGTCTATGATGTAACAGATCCTGCGAATCCTGTTTTTGATTCAATGGCTGCGGCAGGAATTGACTATGAGAATGACAACGAAATGGAAAAGAGCTCAATCGGTTCTGAAGGTCTGGGCATGCATCAGACAAATGGAATCGCATTCTCAGCCAATGAGCGTGAAGGCAGTATCACTATGTTTACTGCTCAGTGGGCCAGAGAGTAAGTAGTTATTCTGAATTGTTAACAATAAGAATCAGGACCGGCCTTGGCCGGTCCTGATTCAACTATTGTAAAATAAATTGGTTTGTACGCAATCATGTAGAGGAATACTATTGTTAAATAGAAAGTTTATCCTCTTCACTGTTGTAGTTCTGTTTTATTCTATCTTATCCTCCCAGGACCATTCCGGTAGCTCTCCCTTAATGGATTTAACTGCTGAAGTAGAACCGTTGGGCATTGTACCCTATCCCCAGGACGGTTACGGCAGAGGTACCGATCAACTGGCACAGCCGGATGATGTAGAGCTACTATCAGATGGCACTATGATCGTTACTGATGTGGACAACAATCGGATACAGTATTTCTCACAAGCAGGTGAATTGATTCGATCCATAACGGCCGACGATCTGGGGTTGGAAGAAAGTGAAATCATCCCTACAGGTGTTACAAAAGACAGTGAGGGGTATGTATATGTTACCCTTGAAGGTGTGGGGCGGATCGCTAGATTTAGACCTGATTTTACTCTTGATCAATTCATTGGTAGGCCCATTACAGTTTCTGCTGATGAGTATTACCAAATGGAGAATGATGGCGGTCTCATAAAACCTCAAGGGTTAATTGCCGCAGCAAATGGTGACTTGTATGTAATCGATATGGCCAAAAAAGTGTTCAAGACTGGTAAGAAGAGGAACTTTGGGTTCAGAAAGTTTAAGAAATATGAGAAGGAGGGACGCATTACTTACGAATACGATCGGAGTTTTGCTCAATCACAGGAAATAACGAAAGTTATGCGCAAGAGCGAGGGGATGACCATTAGTGAAGACCAGACTACCCTCTACATTGCTGAAGAAAAACCTTATCCAGAACAGTTTGGCAACGTGACCAAGAAGAGATACATTGCCGCCTTCGATCTTGATAGCGGTCGCTTTCTGGACAGACTATTCGGTGTAACCATAGAGAATGATTCCATAACAGGTGGGTATTTCAATGATTCAGTGGAGGGACTCTCTGTATTTGATGAGCATCTAATAGCGGTGGATGAAAAAGCGGGACGAATCTACTTCTTTGACATGAATTCCGGAGAGTGCAGGGGTTTTCTGGGAAAACGGGCTTACTATTACTGTGATGATCATTCTGACTGTATCATTGCGGGGATAAACTATAATGAACAGACCATCATCGCCGGAGAAGCTTTGCCTCACTTAAAAAATGACTGGCATAAGAATGAACTGGCGTCTCCGGATGGTGTATCTGCAGCTGTTTTGAAAGACGGGTCCAAGAGATTGGCTGTGGTAGATCAGTGGAACTCGCGTATTATAATGTACGATCTTGACGAAATTTTGCAAAAATTTTGACTGTAACTCAAAGGAAACAGTTTTTTATATTGGGTGTAATCCTATTATTTACTGCTTGTGACAGTGAACCACATAATTCACTCCCGGCAGTTTCCTTCGATTATAATCCACAGAATCCGATTGAAGGTGAGGTCGTTTCATTTGATGCTTCTTCTTCATCAGATCATGATGGTGTTATAATTGCATATGATTGGAATTTCGGGGATGGGGAGACGGGAGTAGGGGAACTTGTGACTCACTACTATGATGAGGAAGGGATTTACCTTGTCAGTTTAACTGTGGTAGATGATGATGAGGGAACATCAACAGCAATACATTATATTTCCATCGGATCTGCCATGGTATTGTCAGCACAAGTCAGAATATCTGTGGAAGCTCCTTCTGGTCTGGTGTTATCGACAGATAAACAAAGTCTCTGGACAGTGAGCGATAAAACCGGGGGTTTGATCTACCAAATGTCAATAGGTGGAGATATCGTCACGTCATTACCATATAACGGTTCAGATCTCGAAGGAATTACCATGAGCCGGCTTGATTCAAGTTTCTGGGTAATTGAAGAAGCTTCTGGTGAGATGGTGCAGGTCGGTAATAATGGGGAAGAAATCCAGCGTGTAGCTGTACCAGGGAGTATAGAAGGGTCTGGTGGATTAGAAGGTATAACGATCAGACCTGAAGATGGGCATTTCTACATGCTGAAGGAGAAAGATCCCGGTGTTTTAATTGAACTTGATGATGAGTTCAATCTGGTCCAATATACCCAATTGTACTTTGCGGAAGATTATTCCGGCATCGACTACGATCCTTCAGAGAATACTCTTTGGATTATAAGTGATCAAGATGGAAAGGTGTTTCAGTGCGATTTGTCAGGGAATGTAATAGAGGATTATTCTATCAATATTTCCAAGGCTGAAGGTATTGCCGTGGATATTGAAAACAGATTCATTTACATCGTAAGTGATTCAGAGGAAAAACTTTTTGTCTATGAGTTCATCGAATAACAACAAGTTGAACTGGCGTCTCCGGATGGTGTATCTGCAACTGTATAGATGCTTCCCGATATTGATTTAGGAGGATAATAATGAATTATAACAAACTCACTTTGATAATTGTAAGCTCGACTATTTTTACAACATTAACAGTAAATGCCCAGTCATATAAAATAGTAGATACAAGCCAGGAAGTTTGCTACGACAGCATCGATGTGATTATCTGTCCTGAACCCGGGATCTCTTTTTACGGTCAGGATGCGCAGCATGACGGTTATGCTCCCGCATATCAAGACAACGGAGACGGAACCGTAACAGACCTCAATACTGAGTTGATGTGGCAAAAGGCAGTCAGTGAAAAGATGACATTTGACGAAGCAACTGCCGCAGCAGATGATTTCAGCTTAGCCGGCTATGATGACTGGCGGTTGCCCACCATCAAAGAACTCTATACACTCATTCTGTTCAGCGGTGTCGATCCCAGCGGATGGGAGGGTAGTGATACCGATTTATTGACACCATTCATTGATACAGCGTATTTTGAATTTGAATACGGTGATGAAAGCGCCGGCGAACGTATTATTGACGCCCAATATTGGTCCAGTACTGTTTATGTAAGTACAACTATGAATGGCGATGAAACGGCGTTTGGTGTGAATTTTGCGGATGGTCGCATTAAAGGATATCCGGCAGAACCGGTGGGTCCTCCAGGGCAGGAATTTATCATGACGTCATTTGTGAAGTATGTCCGTGGCACTGAATACGGGGTGAACGATTTTATTGATAATGGTGCTGGGACCATTACTGACCAGGCAACTGGACTCATGTGGACACAGGACGACAGTGAAACTGGATTAAACTGGGAGGAAGCTCTTAGTTGGGTTGCTCAGAAAAATACAGACAGTTATTTGGGTTACGACGACTGGCGGCTGCCTAATGCCAAGGAATTACAGTGCATTGTTGATTATACCCGTTCCCCCGAAACGACCAATTCGGCTGCTATTGATTCGCAGTTTTTCTGTTCTATTATCACCGATGAAGGAGGGGGTGAGAACTACCCCTTTTACTGGACAGGTACTACCCATGCCAATATGCAGGTTAACGGGAAATATGCAGTTTATATCTCTTTTGGTGAGTCACTGGGTTGGATGGAAATGCCGCCAAACTCCGGTAATTTCCAATTATTGGATGTTCATGGTGCCGGGGCACAGAGAAGCGATCCTAAATCTGGTGATCCCGGTGATTGGCCCTATGGACATGGACCACAGGGAGATGTGATACGAATATACAATTATGTTCGCTGTGTACGGGATGCAGGCAGTACGGACATTGAAGAAAATGATGATCAAAATACTCCGGACAAATTCGGATTGATTGAAAACTATCCCAATCCGTTCAACCCTACCACTACCATCCGGTTTTCGTTAGAAACGCATGGCGATGTGTCTCTACAAATTTACGATATCACCGGGCGGTTGGTGGAAACAGTGGTAAATGGTACAATAAGAGGTGAGCATGAAGTGGTGTGGGATGCTTCAGGATATCCCAGCGGTGTTTATCTTATCCGACTATCACATGGTGACCGAACTCACACCCGTAAAACGTTACTCTTGAAATAAACCATCATCTGTAGTACACTTCTTTGTCATTATGAGGAAAACACTTATGAATTGTGGGAAGATACCATGAAGAACTTCCTGAACAGACCTTTAATTTCCATCGGAGCTCTCCTAATTTTATTTCTTTGCCAGCTATCAGCTGACCCGTCCACTTTTGCTATGAGGATGAACGGTCATAAACACAACATGGAAGAAGACTATCTGGAGCGGAGCATTCAAGAGTGGTATGATATTATTTCAGATAGCCTTGACCTTACCGCTATGATGGATAGTATGGTTCAGGAGGGAGGTCTTAGTATTATTGAATTTTCTCAGCCTGAGGACGCCACCGTTATTTATGCCGAAGATTCATCCGGTGTATACGAATTTGTCATCGGACTTTCGCTGGATAATTGGGTCGTGGTGGCAGAAGGAGCCGGCTGTATTTTTGATATCGGTATTTCTGGCATTGGTGCTACAATTGGCGGGACAAGCGAGTTCGGTTCCACTGGTCTGGATGTGACTCTGGGTGAGCCAACACCTCTTGATCCTGTGGTATCTGTTGACGGTTCAGGTTTTCCATGGTGTGGCGGAATGGAATTCATTGTTCAAGAAAGTGTAGAGGGAATTATAGATTCATTTTTGGATAGTCTTACACTGGCACTGGACGGACTTGGCTTGGATAGTATGTTTGTATTTGGAGACCTTCTGGGCGCATTGGGAATCGATGATGAGGAACTGCTGGCTGCAGCCTTTGCGAGTTTTCCCATGGATCTGACCATCGTAACAGAGAACGATCCCGAGGAAAATGTTGTTCAGCTTATTTATGATATGGACTTCCTCACGGGTACGAGCACTGATCCTCAAGCGTTTGTGGGCATTGAGCCCGATCCGGTGAACGGTTCTCAATTGGAGATTGGCGGATTCAGCTATCTATACTGGCAGTTGCAGCGCGGCTTTCACTGGCATGAGGATTGGGATGATACACAGCGGGTAAATGCCGCCTTCGATATTATGGAATCCCTCAGCATAAACGGCTTCCGTATGGAGACTTTTTGGGGTAGAGTCCAGTCCCAGGCGTACGTTGAAGACGGCTTGGATCCGGCAGATGTGACCCCGGAGATGATTGACGACTTTCTGGCTGATCCGGAGCATTGGGACGATTCAGAATTTGCCGCCATCTTTGATATTCTGGATAACAGTCTTGCTCGCGGTTTGACACCTTTTATGGCAATCGGTGTGGGTCACGAGGATCGCCCGCCGAGGACTGCAGACGGATTAAGAATCGCACCGGCCACAGCAGGATGGGAGCTACCGGACAATTTTATAGCAGTGACGCCTGAGACTTACCTTTATAATTTGAAAATATATGCTCATGCCACAGTACGGAAATACGCTGACTATGTGGACGTATGGCAGGCGGAGAATGAGCTGGATGCCGCAGCTTTCGCCGCCGCGGATCCTGAATGGTGGCGGAAGGGTGACTACTGGCTCGATCGTGATTTCCGTAATCAGGTCATGGATGTTCTCGTAGAAGCTATTCGGACGGAAGATCCTACAGGTCTCATTACCCACGATCTCCACATGCTGGGTTTCATGGAGGCGCTGGAGGATTGGATAGATGATCTGGATATTATCGGTTTCAACTACTACCCCAATCAAGCGTGGGCCCTGCCGAACATGGGATTCTCAATGGGTGAATATGTCTGGGCTGTCCGTCGCGCCTTAGCGGGATTGGGTCATGCCGGGAAACCTGTCTGGCTCATCGAAAGCGGTTTTCCGGGAATCGAGCTTGACGATCCGCCGGACTCTATTTCACTGGAAGAAGACATGATCTATTTCTCGGAGAATCGCCAGGATAAATACATTTCCGATGCACTAAATTCTGCTGTAGAGAACGGCATCAACGGCTTCTTCTATTTTTCACTGACTGCAGAAGAGGATGAAGACGTTGGCGGTGGCGGTGCGCTGAATACATACATGCGGTATTCCGGCCTCATTCGCAAGGACACCGATGAGCAAAAAGTAGCTTTGGTACCTTTCGCCAATCTTTACAATGAATTAGTCATGGAAGTGGGTATTGAGCCGTCAGAATTGGCCATGCCTCAGGACTATGTTCTTTATCAGAACTATCCCAATCCATTTAATCCGTCAACTTCAATTCGGTTTTATGTACCTATCGGTGTAGAGACGTATAGCAACACATCTCTCCAGATATATGATATTACCGGAAGAGTGGTAGATAACCTTGTGGACGCAAACCTGAAATCTGGAACTTATGAAATTGTCTGGAACGCGTCCAGCCATCCCAGCGGTCTCTATTTTGTGCGACTGAAAGCAGGTAAATCCAGACAGACGAGAAAAATGCTTTTGGTGAAATAGTCTACAGCATAAAAACTTTAAAGAAGCATCTGGTGGTGAGATAGTCTGTCGGGTGCTTCTCTCATTTACCAGATTTATTCTCTACTCAACAATTAGTTCGTTGTAAGTTTGCCCCATGTCTTTAGGTCAGAATTCCAAATCTTCTTTATACAAATGGGCCATTTTCCTTGCAGCCTTCACAGTTATCTATAATGTGGTGGAAGGTGTCGTAGCAGTTTATTTTGGAGCTGAGGATGAAACTTTGGCACTCTTTGGCTTTGGTTTGGATTCCTTTGTGGAGGTGATTTCCGGAGTTGGCATCTGGCACATGGTCAGCCGCTTGCGGAGTTCTGGAGATGATTACCGGGACCACTTTGAGAAACGGGCACTGCAGGTAACGGGAACAGCTTTCTATCTTTTGACGACTGGATTGGTTTTTACGGCAGGGTTGAGCCTCTACGCCGGTCATCAACCTCAAACAACTCTTTGGGGAGTTATTATAGCGGTGATCTCCATTCTGGTCATGTGGTGGCTCATCCGGGAGAAGGTAAAGGTAGGCACTATTCTCGATTCTGATGCCATCATTGCCGATGCAAACTGCACCAAAACGTGTATGCAATTATCTTTTGTTTTATTGGCTGCTAGTCTGGTCTATGAATTATTTGAAATCGGCAGTATTGATGCCATCGGTTCATTATTCATAGCGGGAATTGCTTTTCGGGAAGGGAAGGAATCATTTGAGAAAGCAGAAGGGAAAGTATGTGAAACTTGCAACAATCATGAAGAGATCGAAAAAGAGTAAGTAAGAGAAAAGATATTTCCGAAATGAAATAAAGTAAATATATTTTAACATAATTTAACTTGCTTGCGTCAAAGATTTCTGGAACATTCCACGGCTGTTTTGGCTCTAAAAACCAATTGATAGATTCAGATAGAAATACAATATTTAAAAGAGGTAGATTTACAATCATGAAAAAGCATTTTATCTATTTGTCAATTTTAATAATGTTGACATATCAGTCTGTTGCATTCGCTCAACGCTTCGACCCCAGCAGGCTGCCGAAGATCGGTATCGTTACCGGTACGGTTATCGATTCAACCACAGGCGATCCGGTAGCCTACGCGTCAGTTTCTCTTATTAGCGAAAAGGAACAGACGGTAGTCACCGGCGGTATTACAGATGATCAAGGCCGTTTCCATATAGATGAAATCCAACTCGGTCGATACGATTTAGCCGTGGACTTTATCGGTTACGAGAAGACCATCATCGCTGGTATTAATCTCTTTCCTGGTGATGGCGGTGGAATTGAGCAGAATCTAGGCACTATTCAATTGGTTATGACCTCATTGCAGATGGAACAGCTTGATGTGTATGCTGAAAGTCCGCAGTGGGTTCAGACTATTGATAAACAGATATTTTTTGTGGATCGCAGTCTTACTATTAAAGGTGGTACAGCATCCGATGCCTTGAAAAAGATTCCCAACGTGGATGTGGATATCGATGGTAATATCAGTTTAAGAGGTGATCTGAACGTGACGGTTCTCCTAGATGGCAAACCAAGTGGTATGACCCATGGCGATCGACGTGCCATGGTGGATAATATTCCTGCCGCTATGATCGACAAGGTAGAAGTAATTACCAATCCCTCAGCTAAATATGATCCGGACGGGATGGGTGGTATCATTAATATTATTCTTAAAAGAGGTATTTTCGAGGGTTTTAACGGTAGTTCATCTTTATCTGCTGGTGAATATGGAAAGTACAACGCATCGGGGATGGTGAATTATCGGGTGGACAATTGGAATCTGACTGCAAGCGGCAGTTATAGTAAAGGGAATCGCTATGGTAAAGGTGAACGGCTTTTTGAATATTATTATGATTCTGAGCCGGATAGTAGTATTGAACAGAAAACCTTAAGAAACAGTATACCTAAAAATATATCCTTTCGTCTAGGTGGTGATTATTACTTGGGAAAAAAGAACACATTTTCTTTAACGACTACATTTGGGAACCATAACAACCGTAATGAAAATTCTATTGAATATATCCAGCCTGCTATAGGTGAGATTATTAGCATTGATTGGGACAAAGGTACTAGCATTGATTATACTTTTCGTTATGATCGTGACTTTGACCGGCAAGAGCAGGACTTGATTGTTGATTTAAGTTATAATACAAGCATGGATGAGCAGATCGAGGAGCAACTCGAGCAAGGTGAGGAAATTTCTGAAGAACATCATCATGAAGAAGATGGTGCTCATTCTCATGCTGATGAATACAATTCTAATCTGATTTTTAGTACTGATTACACTCATCCCTTTGGTGAAAAAACAGTACTAGAGGCTGGTTTCAAGAGTACGCTTAAGTCATTTAATAGCGATCTGGAATATCTTCTTCTCCCTTATTCCTATAAGTATAACGAGGATGTCCATGCTGCTTACTTTACTATGTCATACAAACTCACAGACAGGTTAGGTTTCAAAATAGGAGCACGAGCTGAACAGGTTAATACTAATGCCGAAGTGAGCAAAGAGTCAGCGACGGAGAATGATTCCACAAATGTTTTTACAGCTGTCATTGACAATGCTATCGATGAATCACCCTTTGATAATCCGTATTTTCAGATATATCCAAGTTTATTTTTGTTGTATGATTTCACTCAAAGTTCCCAAATACAGTTTGGCTATAGTAAACGTGTGAACAGACCTCATCGAAGGACTTTGAGTCCATTCCCCAGAAATACATCAGATGTAAATCATATTCGAAATGGCAATCCTTTTCTGCAGCCTGAATATATTGATGCATTAGAATTCAATTATTTTACCAACACCCGCTTACTCACATTTAACACGGGTTTGGCATTCAAAAAGGTAACGAACATGATCCAGTGGTGGGATCGTGATATGATTGTAGTAGATGGAAAGGAATATGAGTTGCTTACAGCAGACAATGCTGGTCACGCGGATCAATATACCGGTCATCTCATGCTAAACCTAAGACCCCTCCCACTTATTAATTTGACGTTAAATGTTTATGGTTGGAAATCCACAACATACACTTCAGAAGAACCAGATCTTAATGGTGAATCGCAGGGGTATGCAGGTTTTGGTAACTTGAATTTGAATATACCGGGCATTGTTCGCCTAGAATTGTCCAGCAGGTTCAGAGGCAAAATGCTAATTACCTACGGGCACATACCAGCTTCAGCATCATTGGACTTGGGGTTGGAAAAGTCGTTTCTTAACAGGAGACTATCTGTTGTTTTAAAAGTTAATGATGTCTTAAATAATGCAAAATTTTCCATCTACACCGAACAGGAAATGGAAAGTCTAATCAGTAATGAGACCTATTTACAAACCATGGATGCCTGGCGAAAACGTGATCGCCGTACGGTTTCTCTGGCATTGACTTATAATTTTGGAAATCTGGAACAGAAACGCAAATGGGATCGCTCGAAAATGCGTGGCGGTGATGGTGGTGGAATGATGGATATGGATTATTAAGCAGGAAAGCTGTTTCGTTTTTCTTTATCTGTATTTTTAAAAACCTTAGTAATTGAATCGACTGCATCAAGATACATCCTAAAAGAGTAAGTAAGAGAAAAGAAAATTTTCGAAATAAAGTAAATATATTTTAGCATTATTTAACTTGCTTGCGTAAAAGATTTCTGGAACATTCCACGGCTGTTTTGGCTCTAAAAACCAATTGATAGATTCAGATAGAAATACAATATTTAAAAGAGGTAGATTTACAATCATGAAAAAGCATTTTATCTATTTGTCAATTTTAATAATGTTGACATATCAGTCTGTTGCATTCGCTCAGCGCTTCGACCCCAGCCGGCTGCCGAAGATCGGTATCGTTACCGGTACGGTTATCGATTCAACCACAGGCGATCCTGTTGCCTACGCGTCAGTTTCTCTTATTAGCGAAAAGGAACAGACGGTAGTCACCGGTGGTATTACAGATGATCAGGGCCGTTTCCATATAGATGAAATCCAACTCGGTCGATACGATTTGGTGATAGAGTTTATCGGCTATGAGAAGACTATCATACGGGGTATTAATCTCTTCCGAGGAGAAGGCGGTGGAGTTGAGAAGAATCTCGGTACTATCGAACTCGTTATGAGTCTGATCCAAATGCAAGAACTTAGCGTGACCGGCGATTTACCCGAGATCGTACTCACTTCCGATAAACTGATATATGTTGTGGATAAGAATTTAACTGCTCAAGGGGGCACTGCAGAAGATGTATTAAACAACGTTCCCATGGTGACTGTTGACCAGGACGGCGAGGTAGCTTTACGAGGCAATTCAAACGTCAAAATGTTGGTAAACGGCCGACCAAACCGGACAGGCGAAGGTCCAAATGATGTGGATAACATCCCTGCGTCACTGATTGATAAAGTAGAGGTTATGACTTCTCCCTCTGCCAAATATGATCCTGAGGGAATGGCAGGCATTATCAATATTGTGTTGAAAAAGGAACAGAATGATGGATTGAATGGCAACTTGAAGATTAACGGGCAACATAATGATTATGGTAGTATTGGTGATATGAATGGATTTACCGCTTATGGGAATTATAAAAGCGGGAAATGGAATCTGTATTCCGCATACAGTTCAAATAAGCGTCTTAGGAACGTGAATGGAGATCGTACAGTAGATAGAAAATTCTATGAGGCTACTGATGGCAGCCCGGACTCAACTTCTAATATTTATTCATATGATTTTGTCAATGAGTCAGATCGGTTAGGGCATTCTTTCAAGTTTGGTACTGACTATTATGTTAATGAACAGCTTATAGTGACTGGAGAATTAAATTATGATATTCATACGCGAACAGGCACCAATAAGCAAGACAATATTCTACCATTCCCATACACAAAAACAATACATGAGGAGGATCTTGGCGGCAATTATGATGTGGAAGGTTTTTTTGCGATCGATAAAAGTTTCGATAATCCGGATCGTGAATTTTATTTCTCAGTTAGCTATGATTATGAACAGAATTCTGAATATGAAATACAGCAGCTAGAGCAGCAAACCGATTCCACATTATTTAACGAGGAGATAAATGGAATCGAGCTGGACGCCTCATATAAACATCCATTAAACGAAAGATCAAAGATTGAGATTGGTTATGACGGTAGAATAAATGATAATTCCGAGAGTATGGATTTCCAAATCACCAATAATGATAGCATGTTTTCGGGGATTAATACTTTTGGATATAAACGGGATATTCATGGCCTTTTTTTGGAATTTGATTACCAGTTTAGTGAATCGTTCAGTATCAAGCCTAGTTTTCGTTATGAATATGTAAGTAAGGATATTTCATTTGAATCAGTACAAACTGAAGATAGTAATCCCAATATTCTCTACGCGACAGTGTTGGATTCAATTGGTGGGGCTGAAACTTATAAGAAAATTGATCGCACATTTTATCCTGATCTGCATTTTTCTTATAACATTACTGAGAAACAAAGTCTTCAGTTCGGATTGAGCAAGCGGGTGAATCGTCCGGGTTCAGGAGGGCATGGTCGTGGGTCACGGCAGATCAGGCCATTTCCACGGGATGTATATTCAGAGAGGTTTATTTTTATGGGGAATCCTTTTCTGCAACCTGAGTATTCCACTCAATATGAGCTGTCCTACAAAAGTCCCATGCCCATGGGGTTTGCTTATCTGAATTTGTACTACCATCAACTTGAAGATGTTATAGAATGGTATGATGATGATCGTTTTGAAGACGGAGATGTATTAACCTTCAGAAATGCAGCTTCGGGTGAAAATATTGGAGTTGAAGTTTTTACCATGATTATGGGGCAGACCTTAGGCGGAGGCTATAACCTAAGCAAATTGGATGATCCCACTGGTGATTACGAACTCAATGGGAATACTCAACGTTTGACTCTGTACAACCGTATCAGCCTGCCTGAAAAGTATATCAAGTATTTTGGGTTTGAATTCGGGTTTTTCTTTATGAAGATGACAGTTCCGGGTGGTGACATATTTGGTAAAAAAGGAGTACTTTGGGCCAATACAGGCATTTCGAAATCTTTCTTGGATGAAACTGTTACCGTTTCACTTGGAATCAAGAATTTATTTGCTAGCGGCGGATTTCAGATGTTACGTGAAAAACCTTTAGAGGAATCCTTCAATAATGGTTATACGTACGCCACTGAGATAACTGATGTGGCTACTAACCGTGCCGGAAGAACTTGGACACTTAATATAAATTACCGTTTCGGTCAGATGCAGGAGGAAAAAAGAAAATTTAGGCGAGACATGGAACGCGGTGATGAAGGCAATATGGATATGGGGTATTAGGTAAGCGAAACCGCTTCCGATTATCTTTATCTGACTCTTTTTGTATCCAGAAACTTCAGCAGTTGAATTGACTGAAGCGGAATACAACCCACCAAAGCGAAGACGATCACCTTTTGTGCTATCACCTGAAAAATCAGCCCTTCGGTGGTATCGATTTCTGGCCCCCACTCCATAATTCCGATGTAGATCGCCACAAGGACGGCAAAGCCGATCATGGTGGTTGCTAGGCTTTTCGGAATCCCGTCTTCATTTTTCCAAATAGCACCGGTGTACAAGAGCATCAACACCAAGAACGATCGAAATGCGGTTTCGGTGAGAAAAGTATGGGTTTCAGGGTAGAGATTATGTGGTGTGAAGCCGATTCCCGGTATGGAAATGATAGAGACAATTCCCGCCAGCAATCCCAGTTTGCCAAGAGTAGCACTCGTGCGGTTCTTTCGCATGAGGGATGTGGCAGTAAAGCAAAATGAGATTAGACCGAGGCCGAGAAGAAAAAGGGACAGCAAAAATAAAGCTGACGATGGAAAGTTAGATTCCCCGGAATAAGTTATTGTTCTTCCCAAGTCACTGAAAAAGTTGTGAGTGAAAGAGTAGCCGACAGTAGTAGGATCAAGTTTGATCGAACCGGGGTAGAGAATCATCGCCACGATATTTAATGGGAAAAAGAGACCAAATACCAGGACCGTAAAACTGAGGGAAATCTGGTTCCAGCTGTAAAGTCTCATTTTAGACGAATGTGGGTTTTCATATCTTAGTTAATTTTCATACTCCCAGTATTTCAAGGCTTTCCCTTTTACCTTGCTAACAGGATATTTTTCAGCATTCTTTTTTATTTTATCGAACGCTGCTGTTAATGGGTCAATATTAAATTTTTCTGATAACTCAACGAGGTAAATCATTATGTCTCCGATTTCTTCCCTAACTCTCTCAATCCTTTTGGGATCATCCTCTATACTTTCTTCCTCAGTCAGCCACTGAAATATTTCGGCGAGCTCTGCCGCTTCTACCGCAAGTGCCATGGATAGATTCTTGGGTGAATGAAATTTCATCCAATCACGCTCTTTAGAAAAGTCTTCAATGGTTTTTATCAATTCTGCTAACATATATTTAAACTCCTTTCATTCACTATCCGCTCCCAGTTCAAACACGGTGAGGTTAGAACTTAATTTTCCAAAGCAACAATTTCATAGTTATTTATTGGTTCATTATATTTGTGTTATGATAAGCAGATCAATCAGGTTAACAATACTGGCATTTTTGTTTCTTACCAACACACAAGCCCAGAATTCAGTCTGTTTTGACATAGAAGCAAACCCAAACCCAAACGATCCCGCTTTTGAAATGTTTTCAAAATATGTAAATGTGCTGGATTGTATCCATGTGTACGCAGTAGCAAGTATATCGGATGAAAAAGTACTTCATGCTGCCGCTGTTTCTGCAGAATTACTGGATAATAATGAAGACGGCATTGTAGATGATTCGCTCATAGAAAATGCATTGATGGAGGATTATACTGTAATGCCCATTTTTCATTCCGAGTATTCAAGTGCCATAGACGATTTTTTCGACAATTTCGAAGGATG
>Ga0187827_10003763_pt1 | contig 19234 bp, 15 predicted proteins | sample ETNtaG_39_FD_167969 | JGI IMG/M metagenome (GOLD analysis project Ga0187827, IMG submission 167969) | Marine microbial and viral communities from oxygen minimum zone, Eastern Pacific Ocean - ETNP2014_SV_150_PacBio MetaG (Illumina Assembly) | ecosystem: Environmental > Aquatic > Marine > Hypoxic... | reverse complement strand
CTGGTTCAGCAACATTTGGTGATGATACAGAACATTTAGTTTACGATGGTTCTGGTAATGTTGATTTTGATTCTGTCGCATTAGACATTGATTCAAGTGGGGCAATAACTATTGATGGTACTTCTACTTTTTCAGTTGATGTAGACGGAGCCACAAACATTAATACTTCAGATGGTAATATTACAGTAGATTCTGAAGCAGGAAGTTTAGTATTAGATGGTAGTACAGGAGTAGACATTGACGCATCAGATAGTGGTAAAGTCGCTATTGATGGAGCAGGTGGAATTGATATCGGTGTTAATGCAGATGTCGCAGTAGATTTTAATACAGCAGCTTTAGATATAGACTCAAGTGGAGCAATTGAGATTGATGGTACTTCTACTTTTTCAGTTGATGCGCAAGGTGATACTAATATTGATACTACAAGTGGTACACTATCTATTGGTACTGCAAATAGTGGAATAGCAGTTTCTATTGGTCATACAACTTCTGAACTTACTGTTAATGATAATTTAACAGTTACGGGTGATGCTACTATAGCTGGTGATTTAGATATAAACGGAACACTAACCACAATTGATACAACTAATTTAAGAGTTGCAGATAGATTTATTCTTGCAGCAAGTGGTTCAACAAGTGGTGATGGTGGTATTATAATATCTACTGGAGCAGCAGGTATTGGAACGGCTTTAGGATATGATGATAGCGCTTCAAGATGGGCTCTAACAAAGGCTGATGATACAGCAGATACTGCAACAACAATAACACCACGACAATATGTTGTTAGTGTTAGTGGTTCAGGAGCAAACCCAAGTGGAAATCCAAGTGATTTCGGTTCAGCAGCTGGTGATAGAATTGGTTTGATGCATGTTAATACAACAAGTGGAGATATATTTATATTTAGTTAAACTTAAATAAGAGGGTTACAAAGATGGCAGTAAGAGCGAAAAAAACAAAGATTGTTGTTGATGAGATGGCGAAACTTGATAAGGGTGAAGTAGAGTTTTTGTTTGATACAATAAAAGGAGCTATGATACCTGGTAAGTATTTACCAATAGCGATGAAGGTAGTTCAAAAACTTAAAAATCAATATCAATTGTTAGATAGGAAAGATTTTTTAGTTAAAAAAATTGAAACAGATGAAGAATTATTAAATAAGGAAATAGGTAAGGCTCAAAAGGAAGTTGCTAGAACAAAACATATAGATGGTGAGCTTTATATTGAAGATGATTAATAACTTTATTGGCCTGATGTGTGGCAACATTAGGAAGTGGGCTTGAAAGAGTAACCAACCATAGGGAGATAAATTAAATGCCAAACTGGAAAAAAGTCGTAACATCTGGTAGTGAGGCAAGTCTGTCATCACTTTATACCTCTGGAAATATAACTGGTAGTAATTTAAATATTACTGGAACTATTAGTGGTTCTACTATTAGTGGCTCATTTATTGGTGATGCTAGTGGTCTTACTGGAATAGCCTTAAGTGGATCAATGGAATCTACGGGTTCTTTTGGTGAATTAGAAGTAACTACAGATTCTGCACAAGGAACTGGTTCGTTTGACCATGTAAAGGCAACTACATTTGAAGGTGATGGTTTTGGATTGGCTAATGTTTTACCACTTAATGCTTTTGAAACTGGAGTAGTTCTTACATCAGATGGATCACCAACAATAACTTTAAATAACATAATATTTATAACTACAACTAGTGGTGAACTTATTCTATATGAATAAAAAAACAGAGGTAAAATTTTATAATGAAATATTTAATATATATGAGGAATTTTAATGGCTAAACTACATAATACGTTAACCAACGCAGAACTACACAATCCGAAGGGGATGACTTCTAATTCAACTGCCTCAATAATGGAGTTGAATCAGGCTCAATCTGCAATTAGTTCAAGTGCAGATTTTGTACCAACAACCAGTGAAACCTACGATTTAGGTAGTACGACACAAGTTTGGAAAGAAATATATGTTGCAACTTCCTCTATAAATTTTGTAAGACCAGACGGAACTATTTTACAACAAATCAAGGCAGATGAAGATGGTGTTATATTTACAAGTGGTTCTGGAGCAGTTGGAAATGTTAGTGGTTCAATTATAAGTGGTTCCGCATTACATATACAAGGTAATGCTAAAGTAACTGGTGATTTGACACTTGGTGGACAAATAACTCTTGGAGATGCAGATAGTGATGATGTAGTTTTTGAAGCCGAAGTATCATCCTCATTGATTCCAAATAATGATGACGCATTTGATTTAGGTAAATCCTCACAACAATGGAAAGACATATATGTAGATGGAATTGGTTACATAGACCAATTAGGAACTGATGGAGACCCCGTTTCAGCTTATATTAACGCTGGTGAAATTGATGGAGTTACATTGGGTGCTGAAACAGCAGTTGGAGCTATAACTTCTACAGGAACGATCACAGGTTCCGCAGTTTATGGAACTTTATTAGGACAAAACACCACTACAGGTGTTAAAACTATAACTATTGAGGCCAACTCAACAATTAACCAGGATGTATCTACAGATGCAAATGCTACTTTAGGTACTTTGGGTGTTGGTAATGTTACCTCAACTGGAATTGTAAGTGGTTCTTCTGTATACGGTACAACTATTGGACAGAATAGAACCGATGGTTTGAAAACAATAACCATTGAAGCAAACTCAATTATTAATCAAGATTTATCAACCGACGCTGATGCTACTTTAGGTACTTTGGGCGTTGGTAATGTAACTTCTACTGGTACTGTATCGGGTTCGGCCGTATATGGTACAACAATTGGACAAAATACTACAGGTGGTTTAAAAACTATAACGATAGAATCTAATAGTACAGTAAACCAAGATTTAACTACAGATGCAGCAGTAACCTTTGCTACAGTTGATACAGGTCAAGGTGCAAATGTACTCTATGATATGGATCAGAATGTATTAACTACAAGTTCACCAGAATTTACAGATTTAACTTTAACAGGTGGTGATATCACATTAACAAACGCCGCTACAGATATAGATTTAATAGATAATAATTCATCAGCATTGTCATTTGATGCAAGTGGTAAAACAGGAATTTTGGAAATAATCACTACTGATAACTCTGAAAAAGTAAAAATGAGTAATGATTTGGAAGTTGTTGGAGATATAAGTGGTTCGATGACTTCAACTGGATCATTTAGTAGAGTAACAGCAGACAATGGTGCATTTATAATAGATAACGCAAAATTAAGTGGTTCTTCTGCAACGACAGGTTCGTTTGGGGCGGTTGTTATGTCAGAGGTTATTGGAAATTGGACAAACGCTGGAAACACCGTAGCTGATGGTGGTACGGTTACTACAATTGATATTAATGGTGGTACTATTGATGGTGTTGGTAATGTTAACTCTACAGGAACTATAACAGGTTCAGCAGTTTATGGTACAACAATCGGACAGAATCGTACAGATGGTATAAAAACTATAACTATTGAGGCTAACTCAACTGTAAACCAAGATTTAACTACAGACGCATCTCCAACTTTCGATGGATTAACTTCTACAGGAGATATAACTTTAACTGGACAAGCTACTGATGTAGATTTAATTGATAATAACGCATCAGCATTGTCATTTGATGCGAGTGGTAAGACTGGTATATTAGAAGTTGTTACTACAAATGCAGCAGAAAAAGTTGCGATGAGTGCTGGATTAACCATTGAAGGGTTTGTAACAGCATCAGGTGGTATTAGTGGTTCAACTGCTCATTTTAATGAAATAAAACATAATACGGCAACTGGACTACATCAACTTACTTTAAATGAAGATTTAACCGTAAGTGATGGAACAAATGTAGTATTAGCGGCCGCTGGCCAAACAAATACATTTACAATGAATGAATCACTTACAGTTGGTGATGGAAATAGTGGAACATTAACTTATAGTGGAGCATCAAAAACATTAACCGTAGAAGATAGTGCTACTGTAGACCAAGATTTAACAAAAGATGCAGATGTACAATTTGCTTCTGCTACACTTACAGGTACGTTAACAGCACAAGAAATAATTGTAAGTTCATCTATAAGTTATATAACGGCTTCTTTTGCAAGTGGTAGTAATATATTGGGTGATACCTCAGATGATACTCATAAAGTAACGGGTAGTTTACAAGTCTCAGGAGCAGCTGATGTATTAGGAAATCTTACCGTGGCTACAGATAGTGCATTTACTTTAGGTGCAAGTGGTACACAATGGTCTAATGTGTACACAGATAATCTAACTTTAGATGGACAAGGTAGAATAGATTTAGATGATGATTTAGACACATCAATTAGAGCATCTGTAGATGATGTAATTACATTTGAAGCGGCAGGAGCTGATCAAGTAGCATTTACAGATGGAACTATTGAACCTGTAACAAGTGATGATATAGCACTTGGTACTACTTCAAAAATGTTTAGTGATTTATTTATAGGTAGTGGTGGAGTAATTAATTTTAATAATGGAGATATGAGTATAGTTCACTCATCTAATAAATTGGTAATCGATGGTGGAGAACTAAGAGTTGCTGGATTGATTAGTGGTAGTACAGCCTTATGGATAGGTGGTGGTTCATCTTATATGAGTAGTTCCGCAGGAAGTCTTAAACTTACAGGAAATATTAGTGCATCTACAGCCGATTTGGGTGGTAATATAACTTCAAAAGGTACAATTAGTGGTTCATCTGTTTATGGTACTACAATAGGTCAAAATAGAGTTGATGGTCTAAAGACAATTACTATTGAAGCAAACTCAATAATAAATCAAGATGTATCTACAGATGCTGATGCTACTTTAGGTACTTTAGCAGTAGGTAATGTTACCTCAACTGGAACTGTAACAGGATCCGCTGTTTATGGTACAACAATTGGACAAAATACTACAGGTGGTTTAAAAACTTTAAGTATTGAATCTAATTCAACAATTAATCAAGATGTTACTACAGATGCAACGCCAACATTTAATGGTGTAACATCTACAGGAACAGTTAGTGGTTCAGCAGTTTATGGAACTACAATAGGACAGAATCGTTCTGATGGTTTAAAAACAATTACAATTGAGGCTAATTCAACTGTAAATCAAGATTTAACAACGGATGCATCACCGACATTCGCAGGAGCTGATTTTTCTGATGGTAACATTGCCAATGTTGGTGATATAGATGCTGATAGTATTAGTATTGCAGACGCAGCAATCGGATTAGATATTAATTTTGGTGGTAATACAACCAAAAACAAGATTACTCTTGGACATAATTTAGCAGATGCATTAAGTTTCATAAGTGGTTCAACTAAACAGATAACATTTATTACTACTGCTGGATCAACACAACTTGATGTTAATGTAAATTCAACTTTTAATGGTACTACAATTGCAGACTTAGGTACTGTAACAACGGCAGATATTAATGGTGGAACTATAGATGGAGTAACTAATGTAAATTCAACAGGAACAATTACGGGTTCTGCTGTATATGGAACTACGATTGGACAAAATCGTACAGATGGTTTGAAAACTATTACGATAGAAGCAAACTCAATTATAAACCAAGATTTATCAACTGATGCTGATGCTACATTAGGAACTTTAGCTGTAGGTAATGTAACATCTACAGGAACAGTTAGTGGTTCTGCATTGAGTTGTGGTGGAAATGCAACTATTGGTGGAACACTTGACGCAGCTGCCGTTTCTGATGGATTAGCAGCAGTAATAGTGTCAGAAATTGATAATGATGAAATTCCAATTGCAAAATTAGCTCAAGACGCCGTAACTGTAACTGCTGGAGATGGATTAAAAACTGGTGGTAGTGTTACTCTTGGTAGTAGTGTTACTTTAGATGTGGATGTTAGTGATTTCGCAGGAACTGGTTTAGAAGGTGATGGTTCAGAAAATTTAAGATTAGCAACACAAGGAACTGGTATTAGTGGTGGTAATGGAAGTACATTAAGTATTACACCAGGACAGACAGCTATTACTTCAATATATAATACAGGATTAAAAGTTGGATATGATGTAGGTGATCATATTTGTTTCGCAACTGGTTCAAGTGGACAAATTAGTGTATATCAAAATGCAATTGAAGAATTTAGATTTACAGCGGGTGGAACATTCCACGCAGACGCTGATGTGGTTGCTTATTCTTCAACCGTTGCATCTGATATGAATCTTAAAGAGAATATTACAGATACAAAGTATGGTTTAGACGATATTATGAAACTTCGTGGTGTTGAGTATGATTGGAAACGAGAAGATATGGGACACGATGTTGGTGTGTTAGCACAAGAAGTTGAAGAAGTCATTCCAGAACTTGTGAAAGAAGTAGATGGATTGAATGGTAGAGAAGGATTTAAAGCAGTGGATTATAATAAACTTGTACCTATTTTGATAGAATCTATTAAAGAATTGAAAACTGAAGTAGATTCATTAAGAGTTTTAACGGAAATTGAAGAAATAAAAGAGTAGTTTAAAGAATTAATATTATATATATTATTAACATAAATATTATAAAAATGGAGTTATAAATATGCCAAAGAAAAATACTAAATTAACAACTGAAGAGATTCAGGCGGTGGGTGAAATCCAACAAGGATATCAACAAATACAGTCTACAATTGGGGCCCTACATTTGAGAAAATATCAGATGATTCAACAAATAGAGGATGCCGAAAAACAATTAGTAGAATTAGAAGTAAACTTCGCTCAAAAGAGAGAAGAAGAAGTGAGTTTGTTAAGAAATCTTGAAGACAAATATGGTCAAGGTTCTCTTGATATAACTACTGGTGAATTTACACCATCTTCTTAACCTTTTTATTAAAAAAAACTTCTAAGTATGTGTATTTTGGGAAGTTGACTTAATACTTATATAAGATAAAAAAAAAGTTTTTTTATGTAATCTATAATAAAAAAGATAATAAATAGGAGAAAAAATATGGCTGAACGAATAGTTAGTCCAGGTGTATTTACAAGAGAAAGAGATGTTTCATTTCTACCACAAGGGATTGGTGACATTGGAGCAGCAATAATCGGGCCAACAGTTAAGGGCCCAGCATTCGTTCCAACAACCCTAACAAGTTTTTCTGAATTTGAAAATACTTTTGGTGGTGTAGATACACGGTATTATGTACCATATACAGTTAAAGAATATTTTGATAATGGTGCACCTGCCGTAACAATAGTAAGAGTTTTAGGTATCGGTGGATATCAAACTGATTCACTTTATATTAGTGTTTCATCTTCAACTCATAACGGAGTTGCAGCAGTTTTAAAACCTTCAAGAAATAGTCCAAGTTTAGATATTAACGGGCCAGGAAGTGCGTCAATGAGTTCTACTGCAGCGAAATATCATTGGGATGCATTTGAATTTACTGTAGGAACAACAGCATATACGGCATCGTTTGATACTGGTTCTAATAGCTACATCACAAAAGTATTTAGTACAGATCCACAAGATACAAATAAAGACTTGTATGTGTATAAAAACTTTGAACGTTTTCAATGTGAAAAATCATTTTCTTCAACCACAACTGCATCTTTAACAAGTGGTAGTGGAGAAGATTTCACAAATGATTATAGTGTAGCAACCACACCTTATATTGTTTCTCAATTGATTGGTGGATCAAGAAAGAATTTGTTTAAAGTTAATACTCGTTCTCACGGTACTGCTATTAATGAAAAATACAAATTAGCAGTTGCAGATTTAAGAGTTCAAGAAGATATTGCAGGTAGTGATTATGGTGATTTTACACTTAGATTATTGAAAAATAATCCAGGTGAAAACGATGATGGAGAATTAGTAGAAGAATATCAAAATGTAAATTTTGATCCAGATTCAGTAAAGTTTTTACCACGAGAAATTGGTGATAGGTATGTAACTATTGACACAAATGGTAAACTTACTTACAATGGTGATTGGCCAAATAAATCACAACATATTTATGTTAGTGATTATTCAACAAACCTCGAAGGTATTAGTGGAGACGCTTTACCTCACGGTTTTGCAGCAACTAAGAATCCAATTTCATCTGGGACTGTTCCAAGTGCTAGTTTTGTAACAAACCAGTTTACAGATCATATAGATACTTCACAAGGTAGATTTGATTCAAATGAATACTATGGTTGGGATTTTGAAAGTAAAGATAATCAAGAATATTTAGCACCTTCACCAACTTCAGTTGGTACTGGTCTTAATGCTGTATTTAGTTTAGAAAATATGTATGGACATGCAGATGCTAGTGAAATTGGAGCCGATACATATTCAAATGCATCACAGGCAATTACAATGACACTATCAGCAAAAGAACAAAGAAAATTTGTTGTTCCATTTCAAGGTGGATTTGATGGTGATAATCCAACTACAGTAAAAGCAACTGGTAATGATATTTCAGCCACAAACACACAAGGACTTAACTGTACAAATGCAAATACAAGTGGTACAGTAGCGTACAAACGAGCAATTAACGCTGTAAGTAATCCTGATGAGTTTGATATGAATATGTTGGTAACACCTGGTATTATACACGAATATCATACACAGGTAACCAATCACGCAATATCTAAAGTAGAAGATAGAGCAGATGCATTTTATGTTTTGGATGGTTCAAGATGGGGCCGTTCAGTAACAAATGCAGTTAGTGATATTAAATCAGTAGATACTAATTATGCAGCTACTTATTATCCTTGGGTTAAGATTCTTGATCCTGTTAAGAATAAACCAATGTGGGTTCCGCCTTCAGTTGTGATACCTGGTGTTATAGCTAATACTGATACTGTAGCACACGAATGGTTCGCACCAGCAGGTTTGAATCGTGGTGGATTAAGTTCAGTATTGGAAGCAAAAACAAGACTAACTCATAAAGAACGTGATACTCTTTATGATGGTCGTGTTAATCCAATCGCTTCATTCCCACAACAAGGAGTAGTGGTGTTTGGACAGAAAACATTACAAGGGAAACCATCAGCACTTGATAGAATCAATGTACGAAGATTGTTAATCAGACTTCGTAAGTTCATTGCAAGTTCTTCAAGGTACTTGGTATTCGAACAAAACACAGCAGCAACAAGAAATCGTTTCTTAGGTATTGTGAATCCATTTTTGAATTCCGTACAAGCTAATAGTGGTTTAAGTGCATTTAAAGTAGTGATGGATGATTCTAACAATACACCTGACGTTGTTGATAGAAATGAATTAAGAGGACAAATCTTTATTCAACCTACAAGAACAGCAGAGTTTATAGTATTAGACTTTATCATTCAACCTACGGGAGCAGCATTCCCTGAATAAGTTTGACTTATAAACAAACACTAACGTATAATGAAAAGCCCCAATTTTTAGTTGGGGTTTTTCTTTCTATAAAAAACTTCAATAAAACTTCAAAAAACAATATATTTGAGTATCACTTTTTTTTATTAAAGTGATATTTATATATGTAATAGTATGTGAACGGCATTAACAGGAGAACGAAAATGGCCGAGATTCTAAATCAAGACGAAATCTTTTTTACACCGTTTGAACCGAAGACTAAAAATCGGTTTATCATGTATATAGAAGATATACCTTCTTATTTTGTAAAAACAATGAACCGTCCCCAAATAACTTTTGATGAAGTTGAACTAAACCATATTAATGTAAAACGATTTCTTAAAGGTAAAGGTGTATGGGAGCCATTAGAAGTTACTCTTTATGATCCTATTGTTCCAAGTGGAGCACAAGCCGTAATGGAATGGGTTAGACAACACCATGAATCTGTAACGGGTAGAGATGGATATTCAGATTTCTATAAGAAAGAAATTAGATTCAATCTATTAGGTCCAGTTGGAGATAAAGTAGAGGAATGGGTACTTCATGGATGTTTTATTCAAACGGCCAATTTTAATGATTTAGATTTTGCAAACGGAACAGATGTAGTGGATATAAATCTAACACTTCGTTACGATTACGCCGTATTGTCGTTCTAAAAATATAGGAGAATAAAAATGAGTGAATGGATAGCAGCAAATTGGGAATATGTTTTGGTTGGTATTTACGCGATTGAAAAAATCGTGAAACTTACACCAACAAAATATGACGATATTCTTTTCGATATGATTCTTAAACCAATCAAAGAGAAATTTGCACCGAAAAAATAATTAAAAATAAAAGTTTTAAAGGTTATAAAGTATAATGGTTATAAATCTTGAATAAAATCAAAGGAGCTAAATATGGCTGAAAATCAATATGATTTTCCTACTGAGGTAATAGATTTGCCTTCAAAAGGATTATTGTATCCAAAAGAAAATCCACTTTCGAGTGGTAAAGTAGAAATAAAATACATGACTGCAAAGGAAGAAGATATTTTAACTTCTGCTAATTTAATTCAACAAGGTACTGTTTTAGATAAATTATTTGAATCGATAATTCCAGATAAATCTATCAAAATTGACGATATGTTAATTGGTGATAAAAATGCAATAATGTTAGGTGCTAGAATTTTGGGTTATGGTAAAGAGTATATAGTTGAGATTACTGATCCCGATTCTGGACTTACAAAAGAAATCACAGTAGATTTGTCAGAAAGGACTTTTCGAAAAATAGATTATTCTCAATTCAAAAGTGGTGAAAATAAATTTTCATTAGAATTACCTAATTCTAAACGTATAATTGAATTTAAATTACTAACTCATAAAGATGAGGCGGAAATAGAGGCCAGTATAAAGGCATTACAATCTATAACTAAGGTTACTGGAGTAAGTCCTGAACTTACTACTCGATTAAAACAACAAATTATTTCTGTAGATGGAGATAGTTCTAAAAAAAGAATAAATAAATTTGTTGATACTGAATTTCTTGCGTTAGATACTAAAGAATTTAGGACTTATGTAAAATCAATTGCTCCAGATATTGATATGTCTTCAGAATATATTAGTGGAATAGGAGAGCCCCATATGGTTGATATACCAATCGGGGTCACATTTTTTTGGCCTGGGTTCTAAATATAAACAAGTAGTACACGATGAGATATTTTCATTGTGTCATTATAGTAATGGATTTACTTTCAATGATGTATATAATATGCCCGTTCATTGGAGAAGATATTATATGAAAAAACTTGTTGATATTAAAGAAAAAGAAAGTGCGGCATATAAATCAAGTTCATCCCCCCCAAAAACCATACAACGACAACTATAATAAAAAAATAGATTCTTATATTTATTAATAAGATAAATCAATCTATATAATTGGAGATTTTAAATGGCAAAATTTGAGTTAACTGAAGGAATTCTTGACAGATTTATGAAAGGTGTTGAGAAGAGAGTTCAGAAAATGAAAGAAAAAAATGTTGATAAACTCTTGAAAGATCCAAAGTTTAAAAAAGAGTTAAATACTTTTGCCAAATCTTTAGGTTCTTTAGAGGACAGATTTAATCGGGCACAGGCTGGCATTACAAAGCGGTAACAAATAAAATTTAAAATCTTTTTCGAAATAACATATATAAAGGCATTTGATGGCTGGTGAAGAAAAGAAAATAGCTGCACAAAATGAAGAACAAAAGAAGACTGAAAAAGAAATCAACAAGATAAAAGATTCGAGTCTTCAAAAAGATAAAGATGCATTGGTAGTTTTAAAAGCGAGATTAGCTGCGGGTTTCGATTATATAAGACTATTACAAAAAGAAGTCGACAAAAAAGCGAAAATTTCAAATTTCGATAAAAAAAGAAATTTATTACTTAGTAAGGCTAAGAAGACTTTAGGAGATCAGGTCAAACTCCAGGATGAATCCGATAATGCAAAAAATATACTTGCCGAAGCTTCTAAAGTAACTAATGCTGAATCCGTGGCATTATTAACAAATATTGAAGAAAAAGAAAGAGAAATTCTCGGTAGTATGAATGAAAAGGGAATATTATCATATGATATTGAAGAGACCCAGAAAGAAATTAAAGCATTAACTGAACAACTGGTTGATTTGGATGGAGATGATAAGAAAATTCTTGAAGATAGAATTGGGATGCTCCAAACTGAACACGAAATAATGTCAAAAGCCGCAGAGGAAGCTCAGGCCCAAAATAAATTTCTTGATATGGGATTAAGTACAATGGGTTCAAGTGTTGCGGCAATTAAAGGTATGGTGAAAGGTGCAAAAGCTTTTGCAGCTGCAATAATAGCCAATCCTTTCATGGCTATTGCAGCTGCCATTATAGCTATTGTAGGTTATCTGTGGAAATCAGTTACGGCTACCAGAGATATGTCAAAGGAAATGGGAGTTTCGTTAGGTACAGCCGCAAAAATGCAAGGTGTTATAAAATCGATGCCAATCGAACAAGCAAAAATGAAATTACTTGGTAGAGACCTCGCCGATAGTGCTACTGCAATTTATCACGCTACTCGAAGTACCAGAGATATAAATAAAGAAAATGTAAAAACCTTGAGTACTTTAGCAGCCGCAACAGGAACAAGTGAAACAAATATAGCTAATATGGCAAGAATGTTTGCAGATATGAACGGTATGGGCTTTAAGAAAGGTCTTGGGATGGTGACAGCTACTGCAAACTTGGCTGAAAAGTTTGGAGTGGATAAAGGGGCAGTTATATCTGATATAGCCGAATCTGCAGAAGACTTCGCAACATATACTAATGGTAGTATGAAAAATCTTCAAATGGCTGCTATTCACGCACAGAAAATGGGTACTTCCTTAGCAACAACTATGAAAATGACTGAATCATTATTAGATTTTGAAACTTCTATAACAAACACAATGGAAGCCTCAATGATGATTGGTAAAAATTTGAATTTTGATAAAGCCAGGATGTTGGCTATGGATAATGATATATTGGGTGCCACAAATGAAATTGTTAGACAATTAGGAAGTGCGGAAGAATTTACACGATTAAGTGCTATTCAAAGGAAAAAGTTAGCGGCATCAATAGGAGTTGAAGTAAGTGAATTATCTCGATTGGTAAGTGGTAAACCATTGGAGATATCTCCAGAGGACAAACAGAAGAAACTTGAAGAAACCCAGCTCGATGCAACTAAGGAATTAACAGCTGCTATCGAAGTATTAACCAAAACAATGACGAAAGATATCACATCCAAGATTGGAGCAGGTTTAGAAAAAGGCGCGGAAATAGCCAAAGCAACTGGTGGTGTGGTGGGAGCTGCGTACATACCCATGGATTATCTTTGGAAAAAACTTATGAACTCTACGGACTAAGTAATGGCAATATTAAATAGAATAAAAACAGACTTATCAAGTTTCGATTATAAAAAAATTGAAACCACTCGTTCAGAACCGAGTAATGTGAAGAATTTACCCACACCACCCTCTCGTGTTACTGAAGTTGAAACAACAATTATATCTCCAGATTTTTCAAAATTGGCCAATACAGATAGAGGAAGTAATGATGTAAAACAACCAAGTAGTGCTTATCTTCAAGTTCATAGATTTAATGATGGTTTTGGTAATATTGCATTAACGGCAGTTAAATCAGTTGAAGATGTGGTGAGATGGACAAAATGGTCAGTTACACCAAAAGGGCTTCTTTTTCATATAAAACAAGCCGTATTACAAAGATTTAACGCTAGAAGAGAAACAAGAATTTATAATCCATTGGGTGTATTGGGTTCAGTATTACCATTTGTTCATCTACCAAGACATACTACGGGAACATTTTTAGATTTTAAAAATCCTCCAAAATATCCTGATGACGTGGGAACGGGAAGATTTCGATTCGGAGCAGGAATGCAAGGTAGACGATTCGTGAAGGATTACGGGTATAGGGGTGCAAATAGTACAAATAAAGAAATTGAAGTGGGAAAAGACCCACCAAATAGTAAAACTACCAAGCATTTTTGGAGTGAAAAGGGATCTGTTATTAAAATTAGTACTGACCGTGATATATATTCAGTTGGAACAAGTAATCAATTACAAGTTCCATATCACGGTACTAAAGATAATACATCAACAACCAACTTACCTACAGATTTTATAGAGTTTAGAATTAGAGATTTAGTAAATGGTAAATGGTTAATCTTTCCAGCACATCTCGGTACAATAACCGATGCCGTCACGCCTACATATTCTCAAGAAAGATATATTGGAAGACCAGATGCCGTACATATCTATACGGGAACAGATAGAAGTGTTGGATTTGATTTTAAAGTAGCGGCATTTACCAAACAAGAAATACCAATCATACAAGAGAAAATGAATTATTTAATGGGACTGGGTTATCCAACATATAAAGAATTATTTAAAGGAGATTCTGAGTCAAGACCAGTTGCTCCATATATTAGTTTAACTATAGGTGATTTATTTAAAGATACTCCAGGCTATTTTAGTTCAATCACAATCACTACAGATGAAGGTGCAACTTGGGAGTTAGATGATGGTCATCAAATCCCACAGTATTTTAATGTGAGTGTAGAGTTTGTTTATATTGGTAAATACTTACCACAAACTCTTGGAAAACATTATGATGTGCCTTGGTTGAAAGATATGGGTACTAAACCACATAAGAGAGGCACTTTTGAAATAGGTAATAGTTTTGAAAAAGGTCTACTCCCACCAGAGAACGTTAACCAGCCAACGAGACATTCGCGAATGAGGAGGTCTGGAATAAGGGATAAGGCAGCGCAGTATGAATAGATATAAATACCAACAAGTAAAAATCGATAAAGAAACTGGTCATAGGAAACTATCCACGACTGAGTATGCAAAAATTAAATCTAAAAATAGTGATGCGATTCATATTGTAAAATATGGTGACAGTTATGGTTCTTTAGCGCAAAAGTTTTATTCAGATACAACATTATGGTGGATTATTGCAAGGGCTAATGGAGAATTTCAAGGTAATCTAAAACCAAAAATCGGACAAAGATTAATAATACCAAAAGATATTTCAGATGTTATTAGGAACTTGAATAATTTAAATTCAAAGCAGGATTAAAATGTTTGGAGATTATATACATAAAAATATCCAGAGTACTTTATTTAATCGAATCGACGCTTTAAATAGAAAGAAAGTTGATAATCCTTTAAATTCGGCTAATCCAAATTCAAATCAAGATTCTTTCCTTATGGGTGCAACTTGGGCAAAAGTCACATCTGCAGTACCTGAAGTTGAGACGAATGATGATGGAGACATAACAAAAATAAAAGATGATAAGTTATTTAGATTAAGTTCTGATTATTCTCCGACAACAAATAACCGAATAAATGAACCGTTATCAATTAGGTCGTCCAAAAATACAGATAGAACTTTTCGTGGACATAATGGAGTTACGGGAATAACAGTTACGTATTTGAATCAAACCACATTATCTACTACAATCACATGGGTTTTGAATGATATTAAAGAATTTGAAGTATATCAAAATGCATTTTTAACACCTTCAAGAGTAGTATTGGTTGAGTTTGGTTGGTCAAGAGAAAAACCACAAGAAATACCAGATATTGAAACTTCAGAAGAAATGTTTGATTTCTTTAAAGCCAATCAAGAAAAAATTACTTTCTATGGTGGTGATTATTTTGCGACTTGTGGAATCGTTAAAAATTTTAATTATAATCTCGTTGAGGGTGGTAGGTATGAATGTACAACCGAACTTGTATCGATGGGAAATCAATTATTTAAATCACCAAAAGGAAGAGATCCAGATCAAATAACTCCCAGTTTAGTTAATGATTTTTTTAACATGAACACCCCAGAAACACAAAAAAAGTTTAAATCTATAGATAAAACAAGTAAGATGGGGAAGAAGAGAACACAGAAGCTGAAAGAGTTAATTATTAATGCTCAGAAAAGTTCTTTCGAAAGAGTAATGAATGATCTTAATGTTTATATTAAACAATTGAGAAACCCGGGACGAAAGCCGTTGGAACAGGCAGCAGAAAAAGTTGGATATATGACTTCAGATCAAACATATACTTATGGTGGAAAGTCTTGGTGTACTTGGGGTTGGTTTGAAGATAATATTTTAAATACTTATTTTGGATTAATTATAAAAAAAACACCACAAAATAATAACTCTGATATGGATGATGAATGGATTGCTAGATTTAATAGTTCGTGGAGAACGGTTCCTGATGATGAATACAAACGCTGGGGCCATAGTATTTACCGTCAAGACCTTGATCCTGATAATTTGTATGAACTTAATTTATGTCGTAGTGAAGTAAATTTATTTACCAGGTCTTTTGATATAATATTCCCTGGTAAGACTATTGAGATGAGTAAATTAAACAAATCAGACAAAGTATTGAAGGACATGAGTTTTATGGATGATGTGGAGAAGATATATCATGATATGAATCAAACCTCGGATAATTCCTGGGGATTTCCTGCATTTGAACCCGAAGGATTAGAAAATTCCAGAGGAATAATTCGTAACATAGTTTTTAGTGCAGATATTCTTATACAACATTTTGCAGGTACAAGCAATGTTGGACAGGCGATAAAATCGTTATGGGCTTATGTAACTTCACAATACGGAGGATTTTGGGATTTTGATATGTTGACTGATACAAATGATACTACTTCGGTTGGTGTTTATGATAGAAATATAACTCGTGTAAGGGTTAAAAACGTTTTAGATTTTCCTGATTCAAGAAATCAGTCTACAAAAAAAGACCCCTTTAAAACTTTTCAATTTAAAGTTTATAGTAAAGATTCTTTAGTGAAAGAGATGACTTTTAATACACAGTTATCTTCAGAAATGATGACTCAAGCACTTTATTCAGGAAATAGTAGTACTACAAGTCTGAATGGAATAATGGCTGGAGTTCCTGGAGATAAGGATGGAAGAGCCGTAAAGGCTTTTAGTGCACTTCAAAATTATAATTATTTAGATAAAGAAGTTGCAAATAAAGAAATTGATGCACAAAAACTTCAGAGAGATAAATTGTTAGACGATGTAACAACACCATATATGATAGGCCAGGTTGCTCATAGGGACAAAGGAAAATTATCAACACGGACCCCACAGTATATACCTGGAGATTTGGAAACAACAGAAAAAGCGGTAGAGGCAATATTATTAGATGTTGTGGAAGAGGTAGATGCGGATGCTTATAAATGGTTTGATGTCCAAAAGGCCTTAAATGATAGGGGTATTATTTATGATCAAACTGGTAAAATGTTAGAGGCATATTCTAAGTCGATGTTATTTTTGATAAACAAAACTGATAAAGCTCAAAGGTCAGTTGATGTGCCCATCCCTTTCAATTGTTCTTTTTCTATTGCTGGAATAGCTGGGATAAAACTTTATGATTTTTTTACTGTAGATTATATTCCTGAACTATATAGAGAATTTGCTGTGTTTCAGGTTACTGGAATTACACAAACATTAGATTCAACTGGATGGACTACTGGTATAGAAGGATTGATGCGGGTTGATGTGGATGAACTTGCACTGAAGAGGGGTAAAGTAGTTCCCGATGAGACTATGGCAAAGATTAAACATTTGGATAACTTGAAAATAATAGATTTAATTAATTCATCTGAATTGCCAGATAAGCCAGAAGCAAGAGAAGAAATTATTAGAAAACAGAATAAAAACCTTAAAAAGAATGTTACACGTGAGGCAACCCAATGGGCAGAACAAAGGAAAGAGGAAGTAGCTGAGTGGAATGAAGAGAATTTTATCAAGGCAGATGTGAATGCTATTAAGTTATATAAAGCAATGAAAGGTGGTGGAACAAATGAAAACGAAATTTGGGCGGTTTACGAACATCCTGAGCTTAAACAAATAAAAAATGGATATCCACTTGTATTGAACGCTAAGACACGGATGGAAATACAATTAAGATTCAATAGAAGGTATGCATGGGGAATCCCTGGAATCACCAAAGCTCAGAAAAAGCCAGAAAAACATACATTAAAAGCTTGGTTCAAATCCGATTTGGGAGGTAAAAAAAGAACAAGAGCACTCAAGTATTTAGAATAATTGTGTTTTTAGAAATTAAATTTTATATATATTAATATAGATAAAGGTTATAATAAATGGTTTTATGGTTCACAGGTCAGCCTGGTTCAGGCAAGACCACATTAGCAACAGAACTTTACAATAGATTAATTTCTTATACATCTGAGATAGTTGTGCATATTGATGGTGATGACTTGAGAGATGTTTTGGATAATAAAGATTATTCAGAAAAAGGTCGTAGAAAGAATATTCAATTTGCCATCGATATGGCAAAAGTAATGGATGATAAAGGTTATTTAGTATTGGTATCATTAGTTTCACCTTATAGAGATATGAGAGAAAAACTAAAATCAAATAGAAACATAACAGAGTTCTATCTTCACACAACGGATATACGAGGTAAAGAAGATTATTTTGTAGAAGATTACGAACCACCATTACATAATTTCGTAGATATAAATACAAACAAACCAATAGAGGAGTGTATAAATGAAATACTCGATGTTTATCGGCAGATGGCAACCGTGGCATAACGGACATAAATGGTTAATTGATCAAAGACTCAAAGAGGGTAAGAATGTTCTGATTTGTATTCGTGATATGATGCCCGATGAAAATAATCCATACACTTGTGAAGAAGTTTATGACAATTTAAAAGATAGGTTATCATATTATATACAAAAGGGTTTTGTTAAATTGATGATTATACCAGATATAGAATCTGTAAATTATGGTAGAGGTGTTGGTTATGAAATAATAGAACACATACCACCAAAAGATATTGGGAAAATATCAGCAACAAATATAAGGAAAGAAAATGAAAATTGATGTATTAGACAAAGGTTATATTGAGGTTGTAGATTCTCTTGGTGATGATTTAACACCAGTAAACGCAGCCAGAGTATCATTCGGCGACCGCAGTAATGAATTTACAGAGAAAGATAGGAAATTATCTAAGTTCCTAATCAAAAATAAACACTTTAGTCCATTCAGACATCAGCATGTAATGATGATTATCAAGGCACCAGAGTTTGTAATGAGACAATGGTACAAACACGTAGTTGGAATAGAAACCACATCATCATATCCCACCAAAGACCACGCTTGGAACGAGATTAGTGGTCGTTATGTGGAAGTGGAAGAATATTATATTCCTGAAGTGTACAGAGCACAATCAGATGATAATAAACAGGCAAGTGAAGGTGAGGTTGAATTACAAGAAGAATGTTTAAGGAATTGGAGAGATTCAATAGACCACGCCAAAATATTTTATGAGGGTTTGTTACGGAGAGGAGTTGCTAAAGAACA
>Ga0187827_10003760_pt1 | contig 19243 bp, 12 predicted proteins | sample ETNtaG_39_FD_167969 | JGI IMG/M metagenome (GOLD analysis project Ga0187827, IMG submission 167969) | Marine microbial and viral communities from oxygen minimum zone, Eastern Pacific Ocean - ETNP2014_SV_150_PacBio MetaG (Illumina Assembly) | ecosystem: Environmental > Aquatic > Marine > Hypoxic... | reverse complement strand
GCATGGGCCCAGGGCACGTCGGGATGCCGCTTGGCCTTGTGTGACGAGCTCCCGTTCTGATCCTTATACGACGTCGCCGTGCCTTCATACCATTCCGAAGCAAAGGAGCTCACCGTCATTCGATGCAAAATCTCATTCCCCGAAAGCCTGACGTGCAGCGTTGCGCCGTTGATGATGCGTCCTTTCAGCTTGGACGGATCGATATCGAGGAGCGACATCTCCTGAATGGACTTCACCTTTAACTTGCTCGCGCCGCCCAGATTATTGGTCGCCTCCGACCCGACATTTGAAAACCAGGTGTCACGGGTCACATCCACTCTGACCTTCTCGCCGGTCGGGGCTTTCACGGTCGCAGCGGCCGGCACTTCAGCTTCAGTAGCATCTGCCACTTTCAGAGGAAGCCCTTGAATGACCGTCCGCTTTACCTCCGCAATCTTCTGCACTGAAAGCCATCCGCGCAGCAGGTATCCGCTGTTACGAAGATTCTCCGTCGTGGGCGCAGAGTTAGCCTTTGTCCCAAGCGAAGATGCCGTCGGGTGCACATTGTTTTTGCCGAGCAGGGTGCCGTTCCAATCGTTCGGTCGCCGCTTGAGGATCTCTTTCTCGTAGTCAATCAGAGGCAGTCCATTCGCTTTGGCAATCTTTCTTATGACAGCGCTGTAATCCCGCGCCGCCTGCAGCCGTGCATAGTGAGGAGGAATGGTGGAGACGATCAATAGAGTGCCGTTATCCAGGATCAGCTTTACCGCACGATTCAAATCCTTCTCAAAAGCAGAGACAGAGCGACGAGCCGATACGTCGTTCGTGCCCAGCATCATCACCACCATCTGTGGCCTGTATTTTTTCAGCATGTCCGCCAGCGCCGGCATCTGCCGCTTGCCGCCGCGCAGCATCTCATCCAGCCGGATGCCGCTGCACGCGGTGTAAGACCGTCCACCGGCAGGATGATCAAAAGAAGCGAGATGCCAGCCGTCGGAATCGTCTCTTTTATTCACATGCATCCACCGCAATACCGCTGTATCTGCTGCAGATTTTCCTTTGCCTCCCCGGGCCCATTGCCCATAAGGATTGGAGTAAGTGATCGAGTCACCGACCTGCAACACCACCCCGGCGCGGCCCTTGAAGTTCGCCGCGACTTTTTTCATAGAGTCGACATAATCCCATGCCTGCGGGATGGGGGTATCAGCGGCGAGTGAAGGAAGAAGAAGAAATTGAGAAGAAGAAATCAGAAATACCGCAGTTGCTGCTAGTGCCCTGTTCATGGTGGTGGCCGTTCAGGTTATGGTTGGGGGGAAGTTGCCATAGTCAGAAATGAGTTTCAGAAGTCAAGGTCCGTGCCTCTTCCGTTCCTCGCCGCGGGAGGGCCTCACCTCTTTTAGTTTGTCTCTACTACACCTCATTATCAGCCTGTTCCTCGAGTCCAATTCCCTTGATCCTCAATCCACATTGCGACGCCCGTTCGTTCCAGGAAGATTGCCGCAGCTCAAACTTAGGCCCCACGCAAGAATAACTTCCCATTTTGTTTGACTGAACATGTGCCACGGATTGCTTGCCAATCCGTGCGAGCAACGTGATCTGCACGGTTTGGCAAGCAAACCGTGGCACATGGCCGTCTTTCGAAAATGGGAAGTTCCTTTTGAGCGGTCCCTTACTCATTACTCATTATGCCCTCATGAAATTCATAAAAAACTACATCTCCGACCTCCGAAATATCCTCGCCAGCGTCGATCCTGAAGCCGTCGAAAAAGCCATCCTGGAAGTGCAGGTCGCGGGCGAGCGCGGCAACTTCATCTACGCGTGTGGGAACGGCGGTAGCGCCGCGGTTGCCTCGCAGATGGTCGTCGACCTCATCAAAAGCGCGTCCCTCGAACGCGAGAAGCGTTTCAAAATGCTTGGCCTCACCGACAACGTCTTCACCGTCACCGCCTACTCCAACGACATCAGCTACGACGTCGTCTTTGAAGAACAGTTGAAGAACTTTGCACAGGAGGGCGACGTCCTCCTCGCCATCAGTGGGTCGGGCAACAGCACCAACGTCATCAAGGCCGTGGAATACTCCAACTCCATCGGCTGCCGTACTATTGGCCTCACCACCAGCGAAGGCGGCAAGCTCAAAGACATCGTGGACCTGCCCGTCCTCGTCCCATCCCCGCATATGGGCCGCCTGGAAGACTCGTTCTTCATCATCACGCACATCATCCTTTATGCGTTCATAGAAAAGGAGTATTGATTGCCAGTAAGCGGAAGTGTTGAAACACGGGTCGGAACTGGAGTCTCCGACTCAAGAACTCTGGATTCCAGCTACGATCATCTCCGCGCCACGCGGAGAGGCGATAGCCTTAAACCATAATTCTATTCCGTAAATGTTCGGCGAGCCCTGGCTTGCCGGGGCTGTCCCCGGGCGTGACCCAGAGTCATATCGTACCAGCCAATACCTGCCTGCTCAGGGGCGAGCCCGGGGAATGACACCTTTCCGGCCAAGGCTGTTGAGTTCCCGCTTCACCTTGCCTGCCGTTTCCATGACGTCGGCGCCGTAATCATTGGAGGTCTTGTAGTCGCCTTTATTGTACGCGTTGACGGCCTTCGAAAAATTGTTGGCCATTTCCAGCAGATGTTTGTGCAGCGTCTTGGCCTCCTTTGGCGCGCGCATCTGTTTGACCAGGGCCAGATTGGCGGACGCTATTCGGGATGCGTAAGTGCCAACGGATCTCTCGCCCTGGTGAGCTTTGAGATTGAGTAGAAGAACTCCACTCACCTGCACCATGGCCTGGCCCACGTGGACCAACTCCTGGGTCATCTTTGATCCCTGGGACTGAGCGTGAAGGCCCGGCAAAGCCATTATGGCCGTGAGACCAGCAGCGACTGTAATATTGCGCAAGTTCATGAGTCTTCCTCCTTTGTGGGTTCATCTAGTTCGAAATCGACCATGATAACCTCGTATTCGTCAAGTTCGGGTATGACGAGCTGCATCTTCTTAGTGGTAGCTTCTTTCTTGAATTGAAGCCCGCTGACCAGCGCCCTCGGATTAGAGATTGTGGTCGGCTTCTTGAAATGGATGTAAAGGCTGACGTCGCGAAGGGTAAAGATCTTATCAATCGGCCGGCTGAGATCTGCACTCAGATTGACCAGATGGATGACCATCCGTTTGGGTTGCTGATAAAGCGAGACGGAAACCGAACCTTCAGATTCGATCTCTACCGGAATGTTGCTCTGCGAAACCCACTCAACGGATTCCCTCAGCAGGAGCTGAATATCCCGGGAACTTTGCGTACCGAAAGCCAGCTCCGGCTGCCACGGAAAATAAACGGCCCGACCTTCACCGTAACTGTGCGCAAGGATAGCCGGCGCCGGGACCTTGCCCTGGCTTGGTGTCTCATGAAAAGTGCCCAGAACCAGTGAAGGCTGATGTTTCTCGCAAACGAGGTAGCGATTCGTGCCAGGCAACGCCACACCGGATGGAAGTGGCGCCGTGACCGGATGCGGAATGCGGCCGGAAAGGAACACCGACGCATGGGATTCCTTCCCTCTTGTCTCCACATAATCCGCGCCGAATACATCGGCAAGACCGAAGTTTTCCCGCTTCTTGCCATTCTCATCAAAGAGCGAGGTGCGCCCGGTAGCAATCAGGCCGCCACCGGCTTTTACGAAACTATCAATGACCTGGATGGTTCTCTCGTCCATGAATCTCACGTCCGGCAGACACAGGACGTCGTTATCGGAAAGCTGGCGAATATAGTGGCCGGTAATCGCCAGATTGACGGGCATACCGACCCTCATGAGAGCGGAGTACATGGCCAGCTCAGATGAAGGCGCGGCGGTGGGTGAATCCAAATGATGCAGCACTTTCTGAACTGTCCGCTCCCGCGCGGAATGCCCGAGCCCGCGTGTCTGAGGCAGGAGGAGGAACGTCTTGCGGGTGTTGGCCCGATAATCGAACGCGCCCTGCGAACGCTTCACGATGCCGAAGACATCCGCCACACCTGGAAGGCTCCGGTAATCCCTCAACGGAAAGCCGGTCAAATCCGGGAAGCAGCCGGCTGCGATGTTCTGCGCCAGCTCGGATTTTATCTGTACGGTCGGCCGGGCAGCCGGATGCTCATGATGGGAAATCTCGGCACAGTATGAGACTTCACGAATCACCGGTCCGGAAAACAGGGAGGCGTAATGTGACATTCCGCCGATCTGCCATGCCTCCTGGCGAGGGGGTGGTTTCGAGAGCCACAGTCCATCACATATCCGTTCCGAGGTGTGCGTCGGTGGGAAATCATCCATCAACAGAGCGCATCCAGGCTGGTAGCTCTTGATCTGACTGCTTACTTCCGTCATGAGTTTTTCAGTCTCGGTATCCAACCAGTCAAGATAGAAGACCGTCGCTTTCTCATTGAGGTCCTCAAGAGACTGCGGGATATCCATCTCGGATTCATGGGAAAACTTACTCAGACATGTAACACAAACACAGTGCGGTACGCGCAGCCCTCGGATGAGACAGCCAGCCGGGTGATAGGTCGAGCAGATTTCACCAATCGCACGGATGAGAAAATCGCGGTAAGTGCCCATCAGGCACGCGCTGAATACCGGCGGGTCGCCGAACTCCGCGTGGGCCCCGTCCGCCAGCTTGATCGCGCCCTCGGGCGCGAGCGGGTGCTGTTTGTGAATGCCAAGTGCATCGATCTGAATCACCAGCGAGATTTCGTGGGTATCGCAGGCCACTTGTGCGATCTTTACCAGGTCACGTTCCCCTAGCCCCTCCGCGTGCGGCGCAACGCGGCTCGGAAAAAATGCCGTGCCTTCCGCACTGATCCCGTGGATGCGGAACACATTGGCATTGCACTCTACAGCCTTAGCGACCACCTGTTCGATATCAAGATCAGCGGTCGCCAAGTTGCATTGATTAAGGTCGAGCGTGCAGGACCGCGGCGCTCTCATCCAGGATGGAACTTTCCTCTTTCCCATGAAATCCGGTAATCTTCGCTCGTGTAGAATCCCGTGGTGTGAACGTCCGTGACTATATCAGAAAGTCTGTTGAACGTAATGCCAGACTTCAGAGGAGCGCGGTTGATCCGACTTGCAGGTACCTTCGACACGTTAGTCCGTCCGCAGCGTTGGTTTCACCCATCCGCCCCCACCCATCCTACTGCCCTCTGCAATCCTGGACCAACTGCTTGAGATCTCCCTCTTTGCCGATAGTCACGAGGATATCGCCCTGGTGAATCAACTCGTCCGGCTTGGGGTTGAAAACCATTTCCCCGCCGCTCTGTTTGATGGCAACGATGATGGCGTCGTACCTGCTTTTGAATGCTGACTCCACCACAGTCTTGCCGTCGATCATGGAGCCGTCACGGACCCGGATTTCCTCCATGCTGAGGGGCAGGTATTCGCGATGGGTCGCCAATTCCAGGAACTCGAGAACGGTGGGCTTCAATGCCGCCTGCAGCATTCGAGTGCCCGCAATCTTGTAAGGCGAAACTACTTTGTCCGCGCCGATTCTTTTCAGACGCACCTCGGCCTTCTCATCGAGAGCGCGGGCGATGACCTTTACCTTCGGATTCAGCTCTTTGGCCGCCATGGTCAGGTAGAGGTTGTCCGCATCCGTTGCGAGCAAAGCGAAAAGCGTGGTGGCGTGTTCGATACCTGCCTCTCTCAGAATGTCCGCATCGGTAGCGTCACCCGAGACGGCCATGAAGCCGGCATCGCCGATCTCGTCCAGCAGAGCCGGCTCGCCTTCGATGAGGCAAAAGGGCATGCCTCGGCCGTGGAGGTCTACGGCCACTGGTTGCCCCACGCGGCCAAAACCGCAGACGATCATATGTTCCCGGAGCCTGGCAATTTCTTTCTGCATGCGACGTCTCCCCATGATTTCGACCAGTTCTCCTTCGAGCAGGATCTGGCCGATACGTGTGATGGTGTATAGCGCCGTCCCGATCCCTGCAACTACCAGAAATATCGTGAACAACCTTCCGGCATCCGTCAGTGGGTTCACCTCCATGAACCCGACTGTCGATATGGTAATGACGGTCATGTAAAGCGCGTCAAGAATACTCCAGCCTTCGATGAGCGAGTAACCCGCCGTTCCTACGACCATCCACACTAACAGAAGGACTACTCCACGAACCACGCGTACATAGGCTGGCATCTTCATACCCAGGCTGGCATCCAGAGATTGAGTTTCATACTTCGGATTTCAATACCGGAACAGGGCGTAAACATGTACTTTTACATCCACTCGGACTGAACTCCGATGTGTACCCCACCAACGGATTTTGTCCACAGAACTGCAGAAGAAACGAATGGCGACGAGTCCAAATGGAGCGACCAACCGAAGAAGAATGTCCAGCAAGAGTACAGAGAGGACTTGTTACAATGCGCTATTCTCTAGACATCAGACTCGTCCTCACACCAGTCCACCAAGACGGAGTCGTTTTGACGGATTTCAGGGGCGAAGCCCCGGGACGTTTGCCTAGCCCAGCCCAACGGGCTGGGTTTTCGGGCAGCTCATCCTTAGGGGCAACGCCCCGGTCATTTGCCCCAATGAATGGCCTCCTTATAAATGGTCGGGGCGTTGCCCCTTTTCAAAACTCTGTACCATTCACCCAGCCCGTTGGGCTGGGCTAGGCAAACAATCCGGGGCTTCGCCCCTGAAATCCGTCAAAAGGACTCCGTCTTGGAGAACTAGAAGCTATGACTGCGAGTTCATTTTTCCCTCAGAGGCATTGAAAAGTGAAAGCGGCGACAGGTCACCGCACTCCAAACTGGCGGGCGGGACTCGAACCTCTGACTAAGCCCAGAAATAAGATTGAATGCCTGCCAAATGAGAGTTCATGATTCCGCACCAACAGAATTTGAATCTCTCCTGTTGGCACGAGAGGAGTTGGTGTAACGCCTGAATTCATTCGGGCCCTTTCAGCGGATGGAGTCCTGCCCCGGCTAAAGCCGTTACTCCAACCCCTGCTTCGACAGACCTGAAACTCTGAGATCTGTTCTCAGAAAATCGTTTTGAAAGTGAATCGTGAACTCTTATTTGTGTAGGCCCAATCTGAAAGATCAGAGGATGAACCTATGGGTCCCATTGTTCTGGAAACGGCCATCGACCGTTTGAATTTCGACGGCGACACCGGCCGTCTCGTGTCGTTTTCGCCAAAAGCTACGCCCGATGTCGAGCTCGTCGCTACGGCGGAAGACCATCCCGTTTTCGCGCTTCAGTACATCAGTAAAGACGGAGACTGTCAGTACGGGGACTCACACAGCGCTTCGGGTCCGGAAGTAACGGGCGAAGAGACGGGCGACGAGCAATCGCTGACGCTCTCCTTCGCTCGCGTGGGCGGATTGGATGTGGATGTTGAGCTCAGCGTGCGAGCCACAAAGCGCGACTCCTTTGCCCGCTGGTCCTGCAAAGTTTGTAATCGATCCGGAATTCGCCTCGTGGATTTGCAGTTTCCGTTCGTGGTGGTTCCTGACGAAGGCGCGGCCGTCGTGCCGGCCGGGCATGGGGGTCACCTCATCACGGGCGATGCGCTCCAGGGGCTTCCGGCCGATGATCCGGAGCGTTGGCAGTTCGTTCCGGATAACGGAGGCACGAACCACTATCCCGGCCGGGTCTTTGCCCAGTTTCTTGCATGGTACACCGGACGTGCCGGCGTTTACATGGCCTGCGAAGACACCCAGGGGAACGTTAAACGCCTGAACGCATTCCGCCGGGAACCGGGTATTCGCCTCGGAATGGCTCATGTCGGCGATTGGCCCACACAAGGCGAGCGGATTCTCGAATACGAAGTTGTGATGCGGAGCTTTCAGGGAGACTGGTACGATGCCGCAGACATCTACCGGAACTGGAGTCTGAAACAGAAATGGGCAACGCCGCTTACGAAACGGAAGGACATCCCCGAGTGGCTGCTGGAATCGCCGCCGCACATCACCATCCGACTTCAGGGCTACGTGGATGCAGGGCCGACCCCGGCCATTGAGGAATTCCTGCCTTACGAAAAGTGCATCCCGCTGCTGGAGGGGATTGCGCAAAGCGTGGATGCCCCGCTTGTTGCAGTGCTCATGTCCTGGGAGCGCGGTGGGCCCTGGGTGTACCCTGACTGTTTCCCTCCCGTCGGTGGGGATGAGTCACTCACACGATTTGCCGGCATGGCGCGGGAACGGGGATGGCACGTGGGCTCATTCTGCAATGGCACCCGCTGGGTCATGCAGCATCTCCACAACGGGTACGACGGCCAGGAGTACTTTGAGAAGCACGGCGGCGCGAAGAGCATCTGCCAACGCCACGACGGGGAGCTTTGGGCGGAGTCGTGGGACACGAGCTGGCGGCCCAGCTACCTCGGGTGCATGGAACAGGAGCTCACGAAAGAGTTAGCCGTGGATTTCGTGCGGCGGCTCCTGGGCTGGGGAATGGAGTCGATCCAGTTCTTCGATCAGAACGTCCACGCTGCCACGTTTCCATGCTTCGCAGACGGGCACGGTCATCCGCCGTTCCCCGGCAAGTGGATGGTGAAATCGATGGAGAAAATGATCGCCGCGTTCCGTCAGCTCGCCGAGGAAGCCGGCGAATCGGCGGCTTTACAATCTGTCGAGTGCCCGTGCAACGAATACTGCCTGCCTCTGTTCCAGCAGTGCGACGTGCGGGTGAGCCCACCGAGCAGTGGCCAGCAGGACTACATCCCGCTTTTCCACTACCTGTTCCACGAGTGCACTATTCTGCACGGGATGATGAGCACTGGCGGCGAGCCATACGCGCTGTCCATCCGCAACGCGTGGAATGGAGTGTGGGGAGAGATACCCGGCGCGGTGATGACCGGAGACGGAACGCTGCTGAACCGTGAGACTTTCAACTGGGCCGAATGGGAACCGAAGGTCGGCAGCAACAGCGACGCCCTCGAAATGATCCGCGAGGTGACCGCGCTGCGGCGCGGGCCTGGCAGGGCTTTCCTCGTTTACGGGCGCATGCAGCGCCCCGCCCGGGTGGAAGCCGAAGTCATGAAGTGGGATCACGACGGCCGCCATTACGAAGTGCCTTCGGTGGCACACGCGGCGTGGCAGGCGCCGGACGGCACGTTCGGCATAATCCTGGCCAACTGGACCACGGATGCTCAAGAGGTTGCCATAGACGACATTCGCCTGGGCGATCAGGCAATCGTCCACTTCTCCGCCCGCACCGGGGACAGCGAAAGTCGCCCTGTCAAAGAAGACTTGGCGTTGCGCCTTCCTGGATCGTCTTGTGTGCTCGTTGAGGCCAGGTAGTTTTGCTTGAGGATCCTGTCATCGCTGTTCCTTCTCATCGCCTCCTCATCGTCTTAACCTCTTGCTCCATGTCGAGGATTAAGATTCTGAGTAGAGGATTAAGACAGGAAGGTCGATGAGAAAGATTTTGCAGGAGAAGCCCTCATGACCGGAATCTCCCTTGCCCTTGCGGCAGCAATAGCCACGGCGTTCTCGCACGTGCTCGCGAAAGACTGCGTTCATCGTCAGGGCTTTACGGCCTTTCTTGTCGTCCGTACAACAGCGGCGACGATCCTGCTGACGATTCTGATGCTTATTCGTGACGGGATGGCCGAGCTGCGATCGATGCCGACTGACCTCATCGTCACGCTTGTAGGGCTTGGACTCTTCTGTCCTCTATTGACCAACGTCACCTACTTCTCCGCTCTCAAGAGACTTCGGGTCAATGTCGCCATCCCGGTTTTTCATTGTTTTCCGGCCATCGCTTTCGTTTTGGGGCTCCTGTTCCTGAAACTACCATTCTCATTGCTCAACCTCGTCGGTGTACTGGGGGTGGTCGCGGGCACGTCGTGCTTCTGTATTCGTCGGGTGCCCGATGAAAAACAGCATCAGACGCGTGCCGGCGGTATCGCGCTCGTCCTGGTTGGTGCACTGCTGATGGCATCGGCCACCGTGTGCTGGAAAGTCCTGCTGGAAAGGGCAAGCCCTCTGATGATCACATTCTTTGGGGTCGGGACGGCATGCGCGTCATTGTGGATCGTCTGCAGTTGGCGTCTCCGCTCTCTCAATTGGGGCGGCCTGGCAACGAACCTGAAAACAGCCCTCTCCGGGATTCTGATTTTTGGGGTTTCAAACCTGCTTTCCATCCACGCCATGAAAGACCTGTCCCCGGACGTTGTCTTCGCTGTCGTTTCCTCAAGCGTGCTCTGGGTTGGTGTGCTGGCTCTCGTTGTGCTCAAAGAGAAATGGACGTCCTTTCAAACTGCGTCGGCTGTGTTAGTGTTTGCAGGCGTCGTGGTTCTGGGGATTGGGAGGTGAGGTCCAACTCAGACCGTGGCGTCGACATCCAGGACGCCGCCTTTCCAAGCCCAATGCGACCGAAAGTTCAACTCAACGAAGGAGGAGACGGATGAAAATTACCGACCTGAAAGTCTTCCCGGTCCACAACTGGGTTTTTGTAAAGCTCATGACCGACGAGGGAATCTCCGGTCTTGGCGAAGCTTCACTGAGCGGGCGGAACAGTGCCGTGGTTTCTGCTCTCCAGGATCATCTGAGACCATTGCTGCTGGGGCAGGACGGCACCCGCATCGAACACATCTGGCAGGACATCTTTCGCGGCACTTTCTGGCGGGGAGGCCCTGTGCTGCAGAGCGCTCTGGCGGGCATCGATATAGCGCTGTGGGATTTGAATGCGAAGTCCCTGGGCGTGCCGGTCTATCGTCTGCTCGGCGGCAAATGTCGTGACCGGGTTCTCATCTATCGTCACGTCGGAGGCAAAGACCCACAGGAACTGGTCGAGCGGTCTCAGCAACTGCTCGATGAAGGAATCAAAGTTCTGCGGATCTCGCCGACGGACATCGGCGGCGGATTATTTGAAGCCAGTGAGGCCACCCGCAACTCGGTCAGATTCTTTGGCGCGCTTCGAGAAGGCGTGGGTGATGAGCCGGAAGTCATTTTCGAAGTGCATACCCGAATGACGCCTGTCCAGGCCATAACGCTCTGCAATGCCATTGAGCCTTTCAGGCCCTACTTTGTCGAGGATCCGATTCGCTCCGAGAATCCGGCCTCGTTTGCCCTTCTGCGCCAACACACGAACGTGCCGATTGGGACCGGCGAGCAACTCTCAAACAAATGGGCCTTTCGTGAGCTCATCGAAGGGGACCTGGTCGACTACCTGCGTGTGGACATCTGTCATTCAGGTGGAATCACCGAAGGCAAGAAAATCGCGGTCATGGGCGAGGTGCATTACCAGGAGCTTGCACTGCACTACACGGCCAGTTGGGTCAGTGCGGTGGCAATGATGCATCTCAACCTGTCCGTCCCCAACTGCGCGGTTCAGGAATTCAACCCGCCTCCCGAGTGGTTGAGCGAAGTGATTCTGAATCCGCCAGAGGTGGTGGATGGCTACCTCGTCCCGGGCGATGCTCCCGGTCTGGGGATAGATCTGGATGAGGAAGCGGCCGCAGCACACCCGCCCACGGACAGAGAACCGCCCCACCTGAGAAGGCCAGATGGTTCAGTTAACGATTGGTGACCGGGGTGAGGCCACCAGTGCCCGGGTCTGTGTACCGGGGTTGGAGTAACGCCTTCTGGCGGGTTCTCGCGAGGCTGTGAGGTTAACGTGGAAGGGCCCGGCTAAAGCCGTTACTCCAACCCCGGCAGATGCTGCTGCATATCCATCAACCATTCACCATCATCGGGAATGCCGAGGCGTCTGACGCCAGCGATGGGAAGTCAGACGGATGCTCTGATGCGCGAGGCCACCTTCAGGATTCGTCTCCCTCTTCTTTGCCAACCGATGCGCCCTCTGGCTTCTCCTTCCGCGGATGATAGGGCAACTCGTTGTAAGACTCGTAGGCGACGTTCAGGTGCGGTGTCTCCACTCGGCGATGCCCCTCGTGACGAGAGATCATGGCGGCCTCCAACATGCCGGTGACCAGCAGCGTTCGCTCGTAAGCCATAGATGGTTTGCAGGTGATGAACATCTCTTCGATATTCAAACCCAGATAGCTGAAGTGAGACCACGGCTCGCCGTTCTTGAGCACGTAGTCGAAGGACACGGTCTCTCCCCCGACCTGTGCTCCAAATCCAAAGCTGCGGGAGTATCCGTGGAGCATGACCGCAGCAGCGTTGAAGCCGTCTTGATAATCGACGAGGAAGACGCAGGGATTTTCCGATTTTTCCCGCATGGGCTCGTCTGTCATATCAGGCACTTGTGAGCACGCAGCTTCTGCCAGGTCAGCATTCCATAGACCATCGCCGGCCGCTTTCCATGCCTCTTCACCTTCGAGGCACTGCACTGCCTCGACACCGGTCTCCGCTCCTTTTCGGCGTTCGACCATGCACTGCAAGCCCTCCAGCATGTGAAACCCGTAGCTTTCATTGCCCCCGTAACCCACGGCTGTTGCGCCTTCGAACAGAGTTCCCTTATCAAATTCCACCCACGGCGAACGCCAGGAATAGGGGATGGAAGAGCCTGCCATGAATGCAAAGTCCAACTCACTCGCCTGGTCGGCCATCCACTTTGCATCGTGCCAGTTCCATGAGAGATGTTTGTCGCTGAAGACCGGCACACTCCGTCCGCTTTCCTCAAAGACTCCCGTGACCTGCTCAAAGAAATACTTTCGCGGGTAAAGATGCTGTTCCCTTCTGTTCCAGGGGTAATCGCCATGTTCTCCGACGATCAACACGCCATCGACAGCCAGTTCCTTCTCATCCAGAATCATGGCTTCGCGAATACTCTCGCACATCCGGAAGCCATGCTTTTCCGACAACCCATAACACATGTCGTCCTTATGCCGCTGATCCATGTAAACGGAGGCGACATCGACTCGCGGATCGACATGTCCGTCGTCGGTCGGGAAGCCTTCGAGGAACTTTCCAAGAAGCACATCAGCGTGAGAGCGGGGATAGTACGTGGTGATAACGGCGGCGATTTTCTTGCGGTCAGACATGGTGTTCTACTCGGGGGAGGATGCTGGATGCTTGATGCTGGATGCTGGTAAGGCAAGGAGGCGGCATCGAGTATCCAGTATCGAGCATCGAGTATCCAGATGAAGCTATGCTAGGAGCCGAGGGGATACGTCCCTTCTGAAAACGCCACGTCAAGCATGGCCATGAAGTTGTCGTAACGCGTGGCGGTCATGATGTTATGGCTGCTGCCGAGGATGAATCCTCCTCCGGGCGCGCAGTTCTGAACCGCGAATCTTGCCTGACGCCGAATCTCCTCCGGTGGCGATGTGCAAAGATCATGGCATGAGACCCCTCCCCACAAGGTCAGACGATTTCCCACTTCGCGCTTGTAATGGTCGATGGGTTCGTGCGGTTCGATGGACTGATAGATGTCAACGTCCGCTTCCACCATTTGGTCCAGCAATTGGGACATGTTCGCGTCGCAGTGGAAGAGCACCTTCAGACCGCCGGCGTGGATCTCTTCGCAGATGCCCTTGAGCCCAGGCAGAAATGCCCGGCGGTACAGTTCAGGGGAGCAATACGTCGCACGCCCGTAACCATAGTCCGGTGAAAGCCGAATGGCGTCCAGCCCTCTCTCAGCCAGCGCTTTCACCCGTTCCCGATAGCCCTGAAGATTACGGACTTCCTCTTCCGCGATGCTTTCCGGGTCGTCCATGATCCGCAGCATCCAGGCTTCGAAGTTCGTGAAACGATTCTCGATGTCCGTGTAACCGGGTAGACCCAGCGACGTTCCGCCAGAGGCGAGGATGAAATGAGTCTCGCCTAATTCTTGCACGACATAGTCCCACAGCTCCCATTCGGACCCATCGGGTGGTTCCTGGGGTTCGGGTTTGACTTGCCTGGTGCCGCGCTCGGCAACAATCAGATCCTCTGTCTGGGGAACATACCGGAGAACATTGCCGGCTCGATCCTCCCACAGATTCTCGCCGATGGCCTGAGGCGGCTCTACGACCCGGTTTCTCGGAGGCACCGGCCAGACCGGCACTGTGTCCAACTCCGTCTTGCGAACAAACTCGACGAGGTCTCGCTTCTGGTTGTCCACCACTTCATCACGCCGTCCCTCCCAGAGGGCGAAAGTTTCCCGCGCATGGGACCGATAATAGGTCTTGCGGCCAAGAACCTCTTCGACGATGGGGTAATCCACATAGACCTCACCCACCGGAACCCGGTCAGGCTCTACATGCTGTAATGCTCTGCAAACCCGTTCTTTGGAGGTCATTGGCTGCACATGTTTCAGGAATGTCTCAAGCCACTACCTGCATGTTAGCGTGCCCACGGAAAGCTGAAAGGCGACGCGTCCCGTTGGAAGATTTCTCGTGTCCACCGTCTTGCCCCTCTATTCTTCTGACTTGCGAGTGAACACCGAAAACATCAACAGAGCCGTTCCTGCAACGATGGCCACTGCTACGAATACATAGAACAAACGCTCCCAGTCCCACCGTTCGGTCACGTAGGCCGTGATCACTCCAGACAGGGCTCCCCCGACGGAGCCGATTCCGTTGATGATCCCGGCTGCGGACCCCGAAGCTTTGTCGCCGCCGGCGTCTTGAGCGGCCGCGCCGGCAACAAGGGTGTCCGGACCGAAGAGGAAGAATCCTACCAACGCCATCGATATGGCATAGGGAATCTCTCCCGTCGAACCCACTCTCTGGAACAGAAAGAGTGCGCCAGCCAGCATGAACATCATCGGCGCTGCCAGCTTTGCACGTTTTCCCGGGAAGAATCTGTCTGAAACCCACCCGGTTGTGATCGCCCCTGCGATGCCCCCGACCTCAAACATCATCGAAAGGTAACCGGCTTCTTCAACATTGTAGCCGAGGGCTTTGTTATTGTAGTACGGGAGCCAGAACAGCAGGCTGTAGCGGATCAACTTCAGCCCCAGATAGGCCGTGCCAAGCCCCAGTACAATTGGCTGTGAGATCATCTCGAGAAACGGAGGCTTTGATGCCTTCACCTGATCCGCAGCATTAACTGGTTTCGTCTCAGGGCCGGGTATTTCCAGGCCCTTGTCCTGAGGTTTCTCGACTAATAGAAACAGAAGCAAGGCCCCGACGAAGGCGACCCACACCGCCGGTACGAAGAATGCGGTTCGCCAACCATGATTTGCGAGAAGAAAAGTAGCAAGGGCGGTCGCGACCAGGCCACCCACCTGATAGTTCGTGGTCCAGAACCCCATGACGAAACCACGAACACGAATACTGAACCATCGGCTCATCGCTTTAACATTGTTCGGCCACCCAGATGATTGAAACAGTCCATTGATGCCAAAGGCGAAAAGAAAGATGAGGAATGCAGATCCGAGACCAAAGACCAGACTCGCCGTTGCAGTCGCAAACATCCCAAACACTAGCATTTTCTTTGCCCCGTACCTGTCGCCCAATGCCCCACAGATGAACTGGCCGAGGGCGTATGCAGTCAGATAAAGAGAATCAACGTTGCCCAGGTCCATTTTTGTTAGGCCGAAGTCATTCTGCAGTGTGGTCTTTACCACGCTGTAGTTCTTGCGGGTCAGGTAATACGACGCGTAGCTGAGCCAAGTGAGAAAGAACACGCGTGCCTGCAAGCTACTTAAGGCACCGGAAGGACCACCTGGCTGAATACTGTCCTGTGAATCTGACATTAGAATTCGGGGATGAGGGGAATGAGGAGGGATCAGAGGCACCATCCTAAACAGAAAGTTCTCTTTCAGGAAGGGTCCAATTGCTTCTATTTATTTCTGAATCGTTATACTCGTGCGAGGTTGCCGGACAGGGAAGTAATGCTCTCGGCCGTGGACCGATTCACGCTTGGCTCTTCAGTTCGTTTCGGCGGCAACACTCGGGGACATTTCCCCAGGCGGCGTCATTATCTTGGAGGAGTACGTATCTGATGACCCGCAGACGAAGAATCGCCTTTGCATTTTCACGAGTCTTTCTGGTTCTGTTGGCCTGCTCGGCGATGGCCGAACCGCCTTCCGCGAAGACCCGTGCGGGGATGGATGAACTGTGGCGCAGGGGCAACTGCGTGCTCAGTTCGATCGTCGTGCCCGCGCAGAAAGCCTCCAGATTGCCAAAGGACATCGCCGGGGCCAAGGTTATGGATGGCCGGCTGATCAGCCGACGGAACACATTCTCCTCCTACGCGTGCGACGGGAAAACAATGTGGCTGGCGACCGACTCGCGTATCGACGGGATTGACCTGGCCACGAGAAAGCGTGTTGCCAGCTTCACGCTGGCTGACGGGCTCCCTGACAGCCCCGTTGACGAGTTGGTCATAGACGGCAAGAACCTCTGGATCATCTGCCGGACCGGGCTTGGAATGCTTGACACTTCCACCGGACGTTTCACTGAGGCGCCCATGCCCACGTTCAGAAAAGCGAAGCTGGTTGCCGCTCCCAACGCGGTCTACGTTGTCGCGGAGACCGGCACCTTCGCCCTGGAACGGGGGAAAGCCGAATGGCAGAAGTTACGCACACTGCCATCCGCAAAGGCCATCGCCCGCCGGCTTGACCAGGGAATCTGGCAGACACGCTGGAGGTCTGCCACCAGCTCAATGATCCAGGACGCGGTAGTGGTCGGCGGCAAACTGTGGGTGCTGTCGATGGGTAGTCTGTCGAGTCTTGACTGCACGGATCTCCGTTCCGGGGCCGCCTGGAAAAGGGCTGCAGGGGATGCATGGGAGTTAGAGGCTGACGGCGACGATTTGTGGGCTCTGACGAGCAAGGGGGTTGATTGCCACCGTGGCGACGGGAGTGCCGAGCATTATACGGCAGGCCATGGCCTGGCCGAGGGGCGTCATCAATTCCTGGTCAACTCGCCGGGACACATGTGGGTCGCCACGGAGCCCGCGCAGGATGCGGAGAAGTCTCGTTACAGGGGAGGCGGCATCTCTATGTTCGACAAGAAGGCCAGGACCTGGAAGAGCTTCACCGAGATCAACGGTCAGCCCGCCACCAAGATCACGTGGCTGGGCAGCTTCGACGGCCAGGTATGCGCGACCTCTCTGGTGATCAAGAATCTGGTGACGCGCTCTGCGCACCCGGGAATGATGCACGTCAAACGCCTCGTTCCTCAAGTGACCGGACTCGCGATGCACGTGAGACACCCCAAGACGGATAACTGGGAGACCGTCTCACTTCCCATGCCCCAGGGCGAGAGCCTCTACGTTCTTGGACAGACCGGGAAGATGCTGGTTGACCAGCTTGTTCCGAAGGCTGTCATCGGGCTTGCGATGAGCAAAACAGCCATGCACTGCATCTTCAAGATGTTCCCCGCGACATACTACGGAGGGCACCGCCATGCCATCGGTGTGTTCGCCCGGCGGCCGTCTCCGACTGAACCGTGGAAAGCGAAGTTTGAGGATCACTCATCTGGCGTGGGTCTCATGGGAGAGCAGGAAGGAGTTATCCTGGTTTCGGAGTCACACGGAAAACGGGTCATCTTCGCCGAAGCGGAACCGCGCGCACTTCATGTGGGACTCTATGCCGGACGCATCTGGGCGCTGAGTGAGAATGCACTGGCCTGCGAAACGGGCGAGCCGGGCAAATGGGAGACGGTCATCGAGACACACTCGAGGTTCTACTGGTCGGCCAGTACGGCAGTGCCCGACGGCGACACGCTGTGGATCGGCGGGGATGCCGGAACCATCAGCCGGCTCAACAAGAAGACCATGGAATGCACCACCATCGGACGCCTGGCCGGCCGTAAGGTCGACCGGCTGGCCATCGATACACAGGGCAGGCTCTGGGTGAAGAGCAGCCCAACCAAGAACGTGGTACCGGTGCGTCTGAAGTCAGTGCCGGTGATCGAGTCAAAAGGGACGGCAGTATATGACGGTAAAGCCTGGCGACAGGCGGATGGGACCGAGAAGTTCCCGAGGCCTCGAAAAACTGCGAAGTACCAGTGGTCTTGCCAAAAGAAATCCAACTACCTCCACCGGAAGAATCGGGCTGCCGGAGAGAAGAAAGCGTACGCATTCCTCAGAGGAACCTTCAAGCCCGGCGTGCTCTGCCAGGACGGCGGGATCCTCTGGCTCAGGGTCTACGAAGGCATCCTGCGGATCGACCTCGCTGCAAATTAGTTCATCGTAGGATGGCCGTCTCTTGTGGGTTCGCTCCAGACGGGCGAGGACGCCCATCCTACGTTAGCTGTATCGAATCGGTGGAGTTTCTTCCGTCTTCAGTTACCAGGAGCATGTGTAAAACCTGTCCGATCCTGCAGGAAGGAATAGTCTCATGAAGGAACAAGCCAGAAGGCTCTACCTGGTCGTGGTCGCCGTCACCATGGGTGCGTTGGTGATGGCTCTGGAGGTCCTGGGGACCCGAGTCATCGGCGTGCTGTATGGCTCCAGCCTCTACGTCTGGGGAGCGCTGATCTCTGTCACACTTGTCGCACTGGCCTCGGGCTACTTTGTCGGAGGTATGCTGGCCGACCGGTCTCCGAAGGCATGGCTGCTCTATGTCCTCCTGATGTGCGGAGGGATCGCTACCCTCATCGTGCCGTGGCTGCGAGGTGTGATGCTCCCCTGCTATCGCGCATTCGGCCTGCGCTGGGGCGCGTTGGCCAGCGCCACTGCGATCTTCTTCGTTCCCCTCCTGTTGCTGGGTATGACGGGACCTTTCGTGATCCGGCTGCTGTCGCGGGCCGTCGAGAGCAGTGGCCGTACCGCGGGTACCGTTTACGCACTCTCTACACTGGGGAGCGTCGCCGGAACTCTTGCAGTCACGTTCTACCTCATTCCGGCCGCGGGTACATCGACCGCAGTGCGGCTGGTTGGCGGATGCGTAATCGCCGTCTGCGCGATTGGCCTCGCACTCGAAATAGGACCGGCAGGTCTCGTCGTGCTGCTTCCTGCTGCGGCAGCCCTGAAAGGCGGCGGGCTGCAACGTGATGAGAGGATCGCTCTACACGACAGCCAGGGCAATCCCTTCGAGATCATCTACCGTGACGAAAGTGCGTATGGCAGGCTGGCCGTGCTCGAGACCGTTGACGAGCGACTGCTGCTGGCGGACGGGATCCTGCAGACGGGCATGCCGGCGGGCCACTACAGCCTTGAGCGCGGCCGCCTCCTCGCGGAGCAGGGATACTACCTTGAGCTGCTTCCTTACCTGGTCGAAAGCGGTGAGGGGAAACGTGCCCTGGCCATCGGGCTCGCGGGAGGCCTGCTGCCCGGTCTGCTTCGCCTGCACGATGTTGAGACCCTGGCGGTCGAGATTGATCCAAAGATGGCCGAGATCTCCCGCCGCTTCTTCAATTACTCCGGTGAACTTGTCGTGCAGGACGGCCGCCGATTCGTCGAGGACTGCCGCCAGGAGTTCGATTTCTGCGTGATTGATGCTTACGCGTCTGATGTG